>Ga0308161_1000153_pt1 | contig 175287 bp, 170 predicted proteins | sample PhyFR2_FD_201034 | JGI IMG/M metagenome (GOLD analysis project Ga0308161, IMG submission 201034) | Phyllosphere microbial communities from UC Gill Tract Community Farm, Albany, California, United States - DLSLF.R2 | ecosystem: Host-associated > Plants > Phyllosphere > Unclassified | place...
GTTTCTTCGCTGTATCGGTTGAATTTCTGTCCTTTTTTGGCCATAAAAAATCCCCTCCGGTCTCCAGTGTTGATCTCATTGTAGCATGAGGTCTTTTTTCACTGTCTACCTTGAGGGGATAATACCATACATCGAAGTCCTTTTTTGTATAGTGCAGTAATAATATCTATTGTGAGAAGAAATAGCCGAATGCTGCATTCTTGTCAGCAATCTTGATTGCGAACGCCCCATTCGCATAACCCTTCCAACACAGGCAGCAGGGTCATCGCTTTATCAGTCAGGCTATACTCTACTTTGGGAGGGATCTGTGGATATTCCTTGCGTAATACCAGTCCATCGGCTTCCAGTTCTTTAAGCTGGGCGCTTAATATTTTGTAGGTAATGGTTCCGACCTGCCGATGCAGATCATTGAATCGGATCGTCTCATTCTCAGCAATCAGATACAGAATAACCATCTTCCATTTGCCGCCAATTACAGACAGTGTATATCCAAAAGGCGTATCCTGAATATTTTTCACTTTTCCTTTGTATTCGGTCATACTCATCGCTGCGCCATCCTCCCTGATCGTATCTTTCACATCGTGCATACGTTTTTTGGTTTGAGTTCATTTTATACTAACCCCGCATTCAGATAAAGGAGAGTCTATAAATGAAATCCACGATGATCGTCTGCTTTGCTGCAAAGACAGGGAGGGAGCCGGCGGGCTTCTTTTTTCTGGGCGAAGCTGACAATAGCTCTGAAGAATGATTAGCATGTATTGGCAGCACGGTTGCAGCTTCTTGAGGGGAATCAGGTTGTTTTATTTAACTTTGATATGCACATTCTGACTCTGAGCAGGTGTCTCTTTTGCTTTGACCATATACAGAATACCAACTACGATATACAGTACGATAAACAACGCAGAGAAGCGGTACATCGAAGTGTAGCTGGTCAGGCTCGCTACCGTACCCAGAATCATGGCACCGAGCGCTACTCCCAGATCCAGTGAGTTCAGGAACATACCATTGGCCATGCCGCGTTGATGAGGACTGACTACCTGAATCATCCAGGTTTGCATCGTTGGCTGCAGGGCGCCCCAGCCTATCCCATAGCAGAGTGCTGCGCCGAACAGACCAAGCGTAGAGTGGGCAAAGGACAACAATACCAGACCAAGGATCAGCATAACCGCACCTGGAACCACCAATGCTTTGGGGCCTTTGCTGTCATAGATTTTACCGGAGAAAGGACGAACAAGCACCACTGCCAGGGCATTAAACAGGAAAAAGTATCCCGGATTGGCAATGCCGGCTTCTCCGCCAAACAGAGCGATAAAGCTGACCAGACCACCATAGGTAAGCGACATAAGGAAATTCAGGAGACTCGGAAGCAACAGCTTTTTCTCGAACTTGGAGGCTGGCCGCTTCGGTTCGGGAGGTAAAGAGACCGTCTCGGCTGCAAGCGAATCCGCTGCTATACGCGCCTGCTTTTTCTGTCCGGCAATTAGTTTGTAGGCCAGTGGGAACAGAATAATTATAAATAACGAACCCAGCGCGACCAGCGGAGTAAATCCATATTGCTTTTCGATCCACATCCCGATCAGTGGTCCCATCGACATGGAAATGGTCGTAGACAATCCAAAATAGCCCATGCCTTCACCCATCCGGTTACGCGGAATAATATCCGATACCATTGTAGGGAAAGTGGTGCTGTACATTCCGAAGCCAAATCCAAAAATAACGCGCATTACCAGTAAGGCAATAATAGTCGCGCTAAAATAATAACCGACCGTTCCGAACAGCGCGATAGCCAGACCACCGAACAGAATAATATTGCGTTTGCCCAGTTCTAGCGCTCGGGCAGAGAAAAGGCGGGAAATAATAGCAGCCAATGCCATCAGGCTGGTACAGAGACTTACATAAAAATCTCCCGCATGAAAATGCTCGCGCATATACAGCGGAAGAGAAGACAGAATCATATGCAGATTCAGAAAAACAAGCAGATTACAGGCAGTCAGTATCAAAAATTCTTTGGTCCATAGACGTGCAACAGGAGAATCCTGCTGCTCTATAGTCGATTGGGCCAGATTGGTGCGTTCCATTTGTTCCATAGTATTTATTTCTCTCCATTTCTCTATTCCAGATGATTCGGGTTTTCTTCCAGACGGGACCGGAGGTCTCGCAGCAGCTCATGCAGCTGGTTCATTTGCTCCGGAGTGACCATCGAAGCGATCTTGTCATTGTGTTCTTTTTCAATCTCATGTGCTTTTTCCATCAGCTGACGACCTTCTGCATTGGGATACACGAGAAAGGCCCGGCGATCCTGTGGATCAATTTCCTTACGGATCAGATTTTTACGATGAAGTACGTCGAGAATACGTGCAGTAGTCGGCTGATCCTTATATGCATGGGAAGCGAGCTCTTTCTGATTCATTCCTTCACGTGCACAGATATAGTAAAGGATACTCCATTGCTCCGGTGTAATATCGTATTCTTTGAGCCGGCTCGCAAACATATTACTTACTTTGCGGTATGTGCTGCCCAGCAGGAATCCGATCGAATCCAGTTCTTTCATACTACAGCTCCTTTCAGGATAAGCATTACATTGTTCGAAATAAGCGTTACATTTTAAATAATAAGTAACTTAAATAAAATAGATGTTAATGCAATTATAATTAATGCAACTAAAATTATCAATAGAAAAAGCGAGAATCATTACGATTCCCGCTTTTGGTGTGTGGTTTCATATATACTATATCGGAAGGTAAGATCCAATAAGTTACATTTTTAAATAAAAATTTACTTATTTGGAGCCTGCTTCTTCTTTTACTGCTTCTTTTGCTTGTGGAACAGTTTCCCAGTCTTTCAGGAAGCGCTCGATACCGCTATCTGTCAGTGGGTGTTTCCACAGTGTAGGTACCAGTGTACCAGGGATTGTAGAGATGTGTGCACCAGCCAGTGCTGCTTCTCTTACATGCTCCAGGTTACGGATACTTGCTGCGATGATTTCGGATTTCAGACCATAAGTGTCCAGGATTTGACGCAGGTCACGGATGAGCTGCATACCATCGATACCGATATCATCCAGACGGCCTACGAATGGGCTGATGAATGTAGCGCCAGCTTTGGCAGCCATCAGACCTTGAGCCGGTGTGAAGATCAGTGTTACGTTTGTTTTGATGCCTTCTTTGGAAAGCTGATTACAAGCATACAGACCTTCTTCAGTCATAGGCAGTTTGATAACGATGTTTGGTGCCCATTTTGCAATCTCGTGAGCTTCTTTCAACATACCTTCAGCATCAAGGCTAACAACCTCAGCACTTACTGGTCCGTCGATGATTGCACAGATCTCGTCGATTACATCTTTAAATACGCGACCTTCTTTGGCGATCAGGGAAGGGTTAGTGGTTACACCGTCTACGATTCCCAAGCGGGCAATACGTTTAATTTCCTCAATGTTACCTGTGTCCAAGAAAAATTTCATTTCTCTTTTCCTCCTCAGTAGATATATATAGTGTATAGCGCCTAAGCATAATTGCAACTTGCCAGCGACATCATCAACTGCGCTATCGGGAGATGCATATGTGTACATTACCCATTACCATACATATGTACACCCAATACCAGATGTTTATTTGTCCGTACAAATCGCTTAAAAATTATTACTATATTTAGTTTTTACCACAATTCCAAACTTCACACAATGGGTCCAACAGGTTTTGACCTTCGCTTTACAATCATTCAAAGATAAAACCAAACCGATATGTTGATTTTATGGATTTGAATAATCAACATATAGTAGCAAAAAACGATTATTAATGTCAAAATGAGACTTTCAAAAGAGATAAAAAATATTTTTATTTTTTTTACTTTATCGCTGTGTAAATGATTTTGTACGCGTGTAAATGGCATATGATAAAAAATTCATATCGAATTAAAAAGTAAATACTTTTACTTAAAAGTATTGTTCTACAGTAAAGTAACGGGATGTGCATGCAAGATTACATATAAAGTCCTATACATTTTTAACCAGCTAAAACCTGTTCCCGGCGTGTCCATTTTTGAAAGCGGTATCCATAGTCGAATTTGCCTATTAGGATGTGTAGAGCAATGACTCAAAACCTAAACTTTAATGTCTTAGCTATTCATTTATGATCCCGTGCGGACGAAATTAAATTAAGGGCTATTTTATCGAATCCAAACAGCAGCCAGATCGCCTGATTCTATTCGAGGTAGGCACAGCTGACAGGATATAAGCATATATGATGGAGGAATGAATAACAGATGGCTATGAATTATAAAAACGAATCCCAGGAATTTGCTTCCGGTAATGAAATGAATATTGTGGATATGGTTGTCGAATGTATGAAATATTTTGAACATGTCGTTGGCGACGATCTGATGCTCGGCGTAACAGATCTCAAAGAATTCAAATATTACAAACCAGCCAAGGAATTAGATCTAAAGTTAAAAGGGACAGCAATCTCTCCAGATGATGTTAACCTCAACAATGCGCTTCGCAATGGTAAAATCTCTGTCAATCGTGTACCGGCATCGGCTTACGGGTTTGCACTTGATGCTACATCTGTGCCACTGAAGGACAAAAAAGGCAATATCGTCGGAGCCATCGCTTCAGCTTACACGCTGCAGCATAATGACTTTATGTCGAATGTAACCGTAGAAATCGAGAAAATCAGTAATCAATTGAGCGATATGGTCCAATTGATTGCAGCGCAATCCCAACAGCTGTCTGCTACAACTGCGGAGATCCAGAGCAATACCAGCAAAGCAGTAGAAAACTCCAAAGAAGTCAATCAGGTAGCCGGATTTATCCGTGAAATCTCGGAACAAACCAACTTGCTTGGACTGAATGCTGCTATTGAAGCTGCCCGTGTTGGCGAAGCTGGTGCCGGATTCGGCGTTGTTGCTTCCGAAGTACGTAAATTGTCTGTCGATACCAAAAATGCTACCCAGAATATCGAGAGCTCACTGGGAGGCGTACAGCAGTCCATTTTGCAAATGGAAAAAGAAATCTCTGCTATTGCCGTATCGTCAAATGAACAGGCACAGCTGGTTAATGAATTCAGCACCGTGGTTAGCAATCTTAATACAGTGAGCCGTGATTTCAAAAAGTTCATGGATACGTTCCTCAAATCCCGTCTGTAATTTTTGCTGAATAAATGGTTATACCGGACAGTCCTTTCTTGGAGAGAAAGGGCTGTTTGTGTGTGTGCTTTTGGAATTCGGCCGTATATGTTTTAATAATACATAGAAGAAATCTACAACCTTGAATACTGTTATTTGCAATCTGCATGGCAAAGGAGTCTACGCATGAGCAAAACGATTTTTCGCAATGACTGGGCAGAGGTGCTGGAGTCGGAACTGAGTCAGCCATACTATCTGGAACTGCGGCAATTTCTGGCTCAGGAATATCGCACCCAGACAATCTACCCGGATATGTACGATATCTATAATGCGCTGCATTATACTTCGCTCGCTTCGACAAGGGTAGTTATTCTCGGACAGGATCCGTATCATGGACCGGGGCAGGCACATGGACTCAGTTTCTCGGTCAAACCTGGTGTATCTGTACCGCCTTCTCTACATAATATTTATCAGGAGCTGCATGAGGACCTGGGTTGTCCAGTACCGGCGCATGGCTCACTGATTCATTGGGCAGAGCAGGGTGTACTGCTGCTGAATGCTGTACTCACAGTGCGCAGAGGCCAGGCTGCTTCGCATCAGAACAAAGGCTGGGAGGCCTTTACAGACCGTGCGGTGGAAGCTGTGAATACAAGGGAGGAACCGGTGGTATTTATTCTCTGGGGCAGCCATGCGCAGCGCAAGGGAGCTCAGATTGACCGTAATAAGCATTTTGTTATTACTTCACCGCATCCGAGTCCACTATCTGCACATCGGGGCTTTTTTGGCAGTCGGCCATTTTCCAAAGCCAATGCATTTTTGGAATCACATGGCATGCAGCCGATTGACTGGTGTATTCCCGATTAAAAGGATCATGTTCAATTCAGGTCCAATATGGAATGAAAAACGGCAGCAGACAAGATGCAATGATTTTGCAATTTGCCGGATACAGCAGAATGGTCACATTTATACAAAATTGGTGGATTTTTAGAGTATGTAAGCGTTACAATTATAGAGGTTCATAAACGAATTGATTACAACAATTACAGATGATTCGATCCAAAGGAGGATTCACTCAAGTGGAATACCGTGTGGAGAAGGATACAATTGGTGAAATTAATGTCCCTGCCGATAAATTGTGGGGAGCACAGACACAGCGCAGCAAAGAAAATTTCAAAATCGGTGGAGAACGCATGCCGATTCAGGTTATTTATGCTTTTGCCATTCTCAAGAAAAGCGCCGCTCTGGCGAATGAAAAGCTGGGTAAACTGTCAGCCGACAAATCCGAGGCTATTGTTAAGGCAGCCGATGAGATTCTGACAGGAAAATGGGATGAGCATTTCCCGCTCGTCGTATGGCAGACAGGCAGCGGTACCCAGTCCAACATGAACGTGAATGAAGTGATTGCCCATCGTGGTAATCAGCTGCTCGAGGAAGCTGGCAAAACCGAGCGCCTTCATCCCAATGATGATGTGAACATGTCCCAGAGCTCTAATGATACATTCCCGACTGCACTGCATGTAGCAGGTGTACTGGCTGTCGAAGATATCCTGCTGCCAGCTATTGCCCGTCTCCAGGAGACATTGCAGCAAAAGGCTACAGAGTTTATGGATCTGATCAAAATCGGACGTACCCATCTGCAGGATGCTACTCCGCTGACATTAGGTCAGGAAATCAGTGGCTGGGAGACTATGCTGCACAAGAGCAGCCGTATGATTAATACCAGCACAGCAGAAATGAAGGAATTGGCGATTGGTGGTACAGCAGTAGGTACAGGTATCAATGCCCATCCGGACTTTGGCCGTCTGGTCGCAGCCAATATTTCCGAACTGACTGGCAAGCTGTTTGTCTCGGCGCCAAACAAGTTCCATGCGCTGACCAGTCATGACGAAGTGGTATATGCTCATGGTGCGCTGAAAGCACTGGCAGCCGATCTGATGAAAATTGCCAATGATGTGCGCTGGCTGGCAAGCGGCCCACGCAGCGGTCTGGGCGAACTGACGATTCCTGCCAACGAGCCTGGTAGTTCTATCATGCCTGGTAAAGTCAATCCGACCCAATCCGAGGCGATGACGATGGTAGTGACCCAGGTGATGGGTAATGATGCGACGATTGGTTTTGCAGCCAGCCAGGGTAACTTTGAATTGAATGTGTTCAAGCCGGTAATCATCTACAATTTCCTGCAATCGGTGCAGCTGCTGGCTGATTCCATTGTATCGTTCAATGATCACTGCGCGGTTGGTATTGAAGCGAATACAGAGCAAATCCAGCATAATCTGGATAACTCTTTGATGCTGGTTACAGCACTCAATCCTCATATCGGTTATGAGAATGCAGCGAAAATTGCCAAGCATGCGCATAAGGAAGGGCTGTCACTTAAGGAAGCAACTCTTCAAAGTGGATTGCTGACCGAAGAACAGTTCAACGAGTACGTTGATCCATCCAAAATGATTCATCCCAAAGCCTGATTATACGTTTAGCATCCAGATATGATCCGCTAATTAGCAGGTAGTTTATTTTTAAATGTATATACAACAGGTCTTATCCACAGCGATAAGGCCTGTTTTGTATGGGCTATAAAGAGTTTTGTTACAAAATATCAACGGATCAGCTCTGTAATTAGACACATTCTGCTCACAATCCCTTGCCAAAACAGGGGATGTTCATATACAATGATTTTAATAATTAATAATGATAATCATTATCAATTAGAAGAAAGATAGAAGGAGGTCTTTATGAATATTTTTTCGGGTAATTTATCGAAATGGAGTGAACATCTGCAGAAGCATCCTTCCATATTGGGAGTTCTGCTGAGAGGCACTGAAATATACAGCACGACAAGCGAGGCGGCAGGGCCGGAAGTCATGATTATCATTACGGATGAGGAGTTCGAACAGCGTCTGCAAAAAGGATCTCTACACTACCGGGAGGTCGATCAGGATGGTGTTGCCGTGCAGGGTATAACCGGGCGGTACATTTCACCGGGATATATGGACAAAGTCGCGCGCTTTGGCAGCGAACCTGCACGGGCTGCATTTATGGAAGTGGTGATTGTATTCTCGCGATTATCTGATCTGCGAAGCCGGATCAATGATATTACAGAATATCCTTTTCAGCAAAAGCAGGACAATATCAATCGTTTTTATGCCCAATTCGAAGCATGGTATCAGGAATGCTGCAAAGCTTTTGTAACGGAAGAACCCTATCTGCTGCGTCAGTCGGTTATGAATCTGATCCTTTTTGGAGGAAGGCTTATTCTGGCTCACAATGAAATGCTGTACCCCGGTCATAAATGGCTTATACATACATTGGAACATGCCCGCAAAAAGCCAGACGGACTGCTGAAGACTATAAGTGAGCTGATGACAGAGCCGTCCAGAGGCTCGCTGGAGCTGTTGTATCGACAGGTGCTGGAATATCACGATTGGGTACGTGAAGACCTGAATTGGACGGATTATGTGATTATGGATAACGAATTGCAGTGGATGGGCAGGAATGTCTCTGTCGGAGAAATCTGACACAGCTTCAGATCCAGTCGGAATTTGGATAGAAGTTGAAGAAAGAAAAAATGTAGCTGTCCTTACCTCGAGGATGGTTCATCATGATAGTCAATCCAAAAGAGCTGCTTTCCACTTGGGAAGGCAGCTCTTTTGGAGATGATGTGAAGCTATTATGGAAACTGGTACTCATCCTGAGCATCGATTCGATTCCAAAAGCGGTGGGAAGATGTGCTGTATTTCTGCCGATAGATTTCAGATAAGAGAATTCTGTTTACTTGGAAGCAGGGAGGATCGTTTGGTCAAACAGATGGTTAAAGCTAATCATTCCATATCCGTATAGATTATCTTTGCCAGGTTGACCAAGATCGATACTGCTTTTCTCGATTGCTTCACGCAGCTGGGCATTGGTCAGTTCCGGATGAGCCTGTTTGAGTACAGCAGCCATTCCTGTTACAAAGGGAGCGGCTACAGAGGTACCATTACGAAGCTCATATTTGCCGTTGCTGGCTGTGCTTACAATGCTTACTCCAGGAGCAGCTACATCTGCTTCAGGACCGCTGGCAGAGAAACTGGCACGCTGCAGTGTATCATCCACCGCAGTGACTGCAATAACCTGATCGGCATTTTTGGCAGGATATTCGATCGTATCTGTAGTGGCATCCGCTGTGCCTTTGTTGCCGGCAGCAGCAATCAGTAGAATACCTTTGGCGTCTGCAGTAGCAATCATCTGTTCTACAGCTGGAGAATTTTGAGGGAAGGCAATCGACATATTTACGATATCCATATGATTCTGGATAGCCCAGTTGATCCCTTTGGCGAGGTCTTCGGTAGAACCGTTGCCTTTGCTGTCCAGAATCTTGACGCCGTAGATCTGTGCATCTGGAGCTTCACCGATCAAACCGCTGCCGTTATCCTGTGCACCGATAACGCCGGCGATGAATGTACCATGACCATTATCATCGGCGTAGGAAGATGTATAATTTACAACGGAGGCACCACCTGCAATTTTCAGTTCCGGATGAGCCGAGATGCCTGTATCAAGAATGGCTACTTTAATACCTTTACCGGTATAACCTGCCTTTAAAGGTATCTGTGCATCGATCATGCCGTACCCCCAGGAAGCTTGTTCATTGGGTTTGACCGTTATAGCTTTGACTGTTGGAGCAAAAGCCTGAGCGGCTGAAGCATATACTTCATTCGGTTGGATGCTGGTAATTCCATTTTGATGAACCAGTTGATCTTTTTGTGAAGCAGTCAGATCGACAGCAGCCATCTGCAATTGATCCAGCATAGTTACATCGGTGTCGGCAAGCTGGCTAATTGCCTGCTTGCCGGCTTCTCCGGAGTAGGCCACCAGGTAGCGCTGGGCCGGTGCATTATAAGAATCGATTGTCGAATGGGATAAAAAGGAAGGCAGCAGAGCAGCAAATAATGGCAAAGTTGCTACAATAGTAATCGTTGTTTTTTTCCATTTATGAATGGTAGATTCCAGTTTCATATGAGTCTATCTCCTCAATCAAATTAGGTATAAAGTCTTTATTTTTATTATAATAACCGTTTTTTCGCTAAGTGAATAGCTTAATATTAACATTTTTCGACATTATTTACAAGTTATTATTCAAAATGTATTATTTTGTCGTATTATGTAATATATCGGTAGATTATTATAGAAAATGTACACAAAAAGAGAGTTTACCGATATTTCAAAATATATTATACAAAAACCCTGACAATCAAACGGTCAGGGTTTTTGTACTTATTTATATTAAACAAAAGAAAATGTTTATACAACTTCATTCATTTGAACAGTCTTGTTCTCCAGCATAACCGGAGCAGGGAAGTAGCCGATGTTGGCTGCATAGCTTAGCATGGCAGCAATAAATTGACGATCGGGCGCTGCACAGTAGATGCCTGCTTGTTCAAGAATAGCAGCCGTTGCCGGATTGGCAAGGCGATAAGGAGAATCTTTGGCACCGTCACCTTCAAGCTGAGCCATAGCGAGCTGCATGGCTTCGGCAGGTTTGATGGTAGTCGGATCCAGCAGCCAAGCCTCATATTCTTCCTGACGTACAGTGTCTACAATATAGCCTGCTTCATTGATCAGTGCAATCAGTTCAGCATATGGAAGCTGCTGTGGATTACAGATGTGGAATATGCGACCAGCTGTATCATTCTGGAGTGACAGATGAATAATCGATTTGCCTGCATAATCAATCGGAGTAAAGTCCATCCATTGATTAACGGCTGGTGTTTTGCCGAGCAGCAGCATGGCTTTGATCATCCGGTACATAGCATTGCTGTCAATATTACGTTGGAAGCTGCCGCTGATCGAATGACTGGACAGATTGCCGGCGCGGTAAATATTTACCGGGATGCCGCGTTCGCCAGCCTCAATAACCAGTTTCTCGGCTTCCAGCTTACTATTGGTATACAGATTGGTCGCTTGCAGATCTTTCGAAAGATAGCCCTGCTCGATAACCTGATCCCATTTGCCTTCCAGCGACAGATCTTCCGGAATTCCCATCGTCGAAATATGATGGAAACGTACACCCGAACGTTTGCTAGCAATCTCCAGCAGCTCAGCTGTCGACAAGATATTGGATTTTTTGAATTGTTCAGCATCACCAAAATGTCGTACATCGGCTGCACTATGAATAATCGCATCCGTGTTCTTGGTCAGCATCAGGTAATCATCATTACTAAGGCCAAGACGTTCTGCTTCAAGATCGCCTTCTACTACAGTTACCCGTTCTTCGAATCCATTCAGAATACTGCGTCCGAAATACAGTTCCATAGTCGATTTGAGGCGATCCATGCTGCTGGCGTTACCGGATTTGCGTACCAGGGCATACACATGTGCCTCACTTTGCTGAAGTAGTTCATACAGCAGATAAGAACCCAGATAGCCAGTCGCACCGGTGATGAGCACATGGGAAGCAGTACGAAGCGCTGGAAGGGCAGCACCTTTGACAGTCTCCGGATATTCTACCAGATCGGTCAGCTCCCGGATTGGCAGCGTTTCTGCATGTACAGATTCTTCGGTTACTTGTTCTTCAGCAGCACAGACTGCCAGACCGGCAATAGTTTTGTGTTCGAAGAAATCGGCAATTTTGAGACCCGGATAATGGGGCTTCAACAGGACAAGCACATGAATTACATGCAGGGAGTCGCCGCCGATCGAGAAGAAATCATCATGAATGCCAATCTCCTGCTTATTCAGTACTTGTGCCCAGGCATCGGCAATTCGCTGCTGAGTTTCATTTTGCGGCGCTACATAGCCGGCAGGCTGCTCTTGCACTTCGGTATTCGGATAGGCAATCAGCTTTTTGCGTTCCGCTTTGCCAGTTGGAGAAATAGGCATTACATCCAGCTGACAGATAAACCGTGGTACAAAGTAGGACGGTAGACGGTCAGACAGGAATTGCTTGATCGCTGCCGGCGACAGGAGGCTGCCATCCTGGGTTGTAAAGTAAGCGACCAGCATATTCTGGTTGGAACTGTCTTTTTTGGCAACGACAACTGCATCCTGAATACTGTCATATTTATTCAGATTATCTTCAATTTCTCCGATTTCGATCCGGTGTCCCCGGATTTTGATCTGTGAATCGCTGCGGCCTACATATTCGATTGTACCGTCCGACAGCAGCTTCGCCAGATCACCGGAGCGGTAAAGAAGTTCATTCGCCTGCTCTGGATGAGGCAGGAAAGCAGCAGCAGTCTTTTCCGGTTGATTCAGATAACCTCTGGCAATGCCAATTGTGGAAATGTACATTTCACCAGGTACACCTACAGGAGCAAGCTGTTGGTGTTCATTCATGATATAGATCTGGTAATTGTGAATAGGACGACCGATCGGTACATTAACCACATCTTCAGGAAGAAGCTCACTGACTTTATGCATGGTCGCACATACAGTACATTCGGTAGGTCCATAAGCATTTACTACCTGAACCGGAGCTCCAAAATTCTGTTGGAAAGCACGTACGCGCTCACCATACAATGCTTCTCCGGCTACAGCAACCAAGCGGAGGCTAGCCAGATTGCGATATCCCTCCTCCGAGAGATAAGCGGATAACTGATTGAAAAATACAGTCGGCAGAGCTGTAATAATCGTTGATTGTGTACGATTCACAGCAATAGCAAATTCTTCGATCGATACTCTCTCATCCGCATCCAGCATATACATATGCGCGCCGTGGAACAGTGGAGCAATCGTATCCCAGACCGAGCCGTCAAAGCTGTAGCTGGCAAACTGCGCCATAATATCCTCTGGTGTAATAGCAAATTGTTCTTTGAGAATCTGTCCAAGGTTGACTACACCACGATGGGCGATGAGTGTACCTTTTGGTTTGCCTGTCGAGCCAGAAGTATAGATTACATAAGCCAGATCATCAGGCTGTACATCGACATCAGGATTATTAAGTGACTCGAAAGTAGTTGAAGAATTCACATATTCAACGCTGATAATTCCGCGCATAGCGGCAATACCGGCCGTAAGTTCATGGACCTTGTTGTAATGGGCATGCTGGGTTACCACAAATGCAGATTGGGTATCTTGTATAATATAATGATTACGATCATCAGGGTGGGATGGATCTACCGGAACATATACTCCGCCTGCTTTCATAATACCCAGCAGACTGATTACACTGTAAATGCTGCGATCGAGGAACATGGTTACAAATTCCCCTTTTTGAAGTCCTTGATTAAGCAAAAGGTGTGCTACCTGATTGGCCTGTTCATTTAACTGGCGATAGGTATAAGTGATATCTCTGAAGCTCACAGCCGAATGATCAGGATATTGATGAGCTGCCTGTTCAAAGGAGCCATGATATGTCTGGGATTCATTATAAGGTGCAACTGTGTTATTTAATGCAGCATACAGTACTTTGTCTTCGGCACTGAGTATATCGACACCACCTACAGGCAGCGTCATTTGGGCAATCAACCCTTCAAGCAGACGTACATAATAGGCAGAGAAACGTGCGATGGTCGAAGGTTTGAACAGTGAATCATTATATTCAATAACAACCGTTAGAGAAGAAGGACGTTCTTCAATCGCCCAGTTAATAAGCTGTCCCGGTTGAGCCGGAATGGTCAGCCCAAAACTGAATACAGTCTCGCTCTGTACCGGAGCAGGCGATTTCTCCCCGACCAGCTGATCATATACCTGCTTGACCATGTGTTCAAAACGTGGTGATTCTTCAAAAGATAAGGTTACAGGGAGTGTACCGCTCGCAGAAGCGAATAAAGCAGAAGTCTCTTGCTCGGCAGACATACGGTGAATCCAGCCGAGATAGCCAGTTAGCAAAACAGCTTCTTTTTCCAGAGGATCTTTCAACTGGTGGATATATTCAGCAATAGACTGACCCAGATCAAAACGGTGGATAGCAAATGTATCTTTTTGCCATTGTCTGGAGTTGTCCAGCGGAATCTGTAAGGCTGGAAGTTGGGTCGAAGTAGTTAGTAGATTCACAATTTCCGGTTGGGACATGGTAATCTCTCCTTGGTTTGACTAATCTGTGCAGTGATGAGCACAGTTATTGTAGTACAGCAATATGAATGAAACATGGATAGGGATTAGATGTATATAGGTTATATAGCCAATGAACCGTGAAAAGAAATGCCTTCCATTAAAATCATGGAGGGCATTCTTTTCAGGCTATGACAGGATCAACAATAATTAATCGATTTTGCGTACATGGAAGTGTGAAATCAGTTCTTGCAGCTGTTCTGCCATTGTGGACAACTGGTTGGCTGCATCGGATGTAGATACAACTGTAGCTTTTTGACTTTCTACATGCTCGGATACTTTGGCACTGTTGGCTGCCGCCGCTGCTGCTGTAGATTTCAGGTTTTCTGTAGTTGCAGTCATTTCTTCTGTACCAGCCGAAATTTCCTGTGTCGCACTGGAAATATCTTGAATCTGCTCGGTTACTTTTTTGGTTGCATCATGGATATCGGCAAACAGTTTGCCAGTTTGGTTAGCGATAGACATACCGTGTTCCACTTCAAGCGTTCCTTTTTTCATGGAAGTAACGGCATTTTGAATCTCGGTCTGGATCTCGACGATCAGGGAACTGATCTGGTTGGCAGACTCGGAAGACTGTTCTGCCAGTTTGCGAACTTCACCGGCAACAACGGCAAATCCTTTACCATGTTCACCGACACGCGCAGCCTCGATGGAGGCGTTCAGGGCGAGCAGATTGGTCTGTCCGGAGATTCCGGTAATGATACCGAGAATATTGCCGATTTCCTGAGAGCGGCTTTCCAGCAGCTCGACGGCCTTGGCAGTCTCATGTACAGATTCGGAGATCAGGGACATCTGGTTGGTTACTTCAGCTACTACCTGATTACCTTGGGAAGACTTCTGTTCCATCGCATAGGCTTCATCCGATACATTGGAAGAATTACGTGCAATAGTATGAATAACAGTAGATACTTCAGTCATCGATTTGGCTGTATCTTCAGTAGCGGATTCCTGATATTTCATGCCGTCTGCAATTTCCTGAATATTAGAGATCAGGGTCAGAGAGCGGCTGCTATGGTCAGAAGCGCTGTCCATCAGCATCTTGGCAGATTCGGTAACCTGTTTGGAAGCAGATTGTACATTGACGATAACGCCATTCATTTTGGCTACCATTTCATTGAACTTGTGATTGATAATACCAAGGTCATCGGTACCGGTCTTGATATGAATATCGAGATTTCCTTTGCTTACTTCTTCAATACCACGAATCAATTCACGGATTGGAGACAGCGTTTTGCGTACGATGAAAAATTGTACCAGGAAGATCAGGATCAGGAAGATTACCATGATAGTAATACCACGTACCAGCAGCTGATGAAGGCCATCCGGTACTGCGCTTGCATCGGCATCAACGCCAAAGTAAGCGAAGATTTCACCGTTGGAGTTTTTGATCGGATACAGAATCGTTGTCCAGAGTCCGAAATCATCGGAATAGAAGCTTGTAAAAGTGGTCTGGCCGGTTGCCATCATTTCTTTTACACCATTTACAATCGTTTCTGGCTGCTCATACAGATCGCCGATATTCATTTTGCCTTCTTTGAGGGCTTCCATCAGCTTGGTAGGAACAGCTACTAGAGAAGTCTGGTTACCGTTAGCCAGTTCAGTACCGAATACATAGGCTTGAGCAATATTTGGATTGTATTTATTAACATTATCCAGATAGGAGCGAAGCTCGCTTTGAGTTGCCCCTTCGTAACTTTTTTCGGTCATGGCCTGTTGAACCTGCTGAGAAGTAATACCCTGTGCAAATGTGTCAGTTACGGCCTGAATCTGTCCATGTAGCTGATCAATCAGAATCGTCTTCTGGGTAAAGTAACTGCTCACCAGCAAGATAACACCAATAAGTAAAATGTTAATTGCCGAGATTAATAGGTTTTTCGTAAAAAAAGACATGCTGCTTATCTTCTTCAATTCTCTCACTCCTGTGTTGGTAATAAAATCAATATAACAAGGCCTTATAGACAAAGACTCCGTAAACATGGTGTGCAACGAGATAGATTCAATACCAATTAAGTTATTTAGGTATTTGGAACCATTAATTGCCAAGTAATATTTTACAATAGCACCTTCATTTGCAAAAATGAACTGGCATGTGGGTGATGTGCACAAAATAATATGTCGGAAATTGTTGTGGAATATGTTATAGCACATAGAAATTTTATTTTTTAATCATAAATAGTTCTAAAAGCATGGGTTAAATAGACTATATTTATATAAAATGTTTTTTGGGAATGAAACAAAAATATAAAAGTGATCAGAAGAGTATGAATCAGCATCAAATTGATTTTGTAATTCTGATTTACTTGGGCTAAAATGTACCATAGAGCAAATCAGGTATGGTATTTGCCCTGAGGCGGGTCAAGTACCCATTCCAGCATCGTGGTCATATCATCAATTCTTGCCAGTTGTTCATTCAGGGAAGTGTACGCCGCAGCTTCCGGCGTGAGTGTGGAGAGTCGGGCTTGCAGATTTCTTTTTTGCGTGTTCAATTCGCCTAGCTTGGATTTAATCTGATCTTCGGTTCGCATATGAGTGGCTCCTTTGAGTTGTGAATCGGCAGGATTGGACTGTGTATATTCACCAGTCCCTAGTATAGTTCAAATGATCCATGAAATCCATGGATGAGCTGACTACATTTGCAGATAAATGCAGGATGACTACGAAAATGGACGATTATACAAATTTGAGTGATGGAGTGAAACGTTAACATGAATATCAAGCAGCTGGCTGCAGAGAAAGCAGTCGATTGGGTAGAAGACGGTATGATGGTTGGACTGGGTACCGGTTCAACTGCAGTGTACGCTATTCGCAAACTTGGAGAACGCGTACAGCAGGGCTTACATATCAAAGCGGTTGCCACATCGGTCGAATCAGAAAAATTGGCAAAAGAGATGTCTATCCCTATTATTCCTTTCGCTGAAGTAGGACAGATAGATCTAACGATTGATGGTGCCGACGAAATAGATCCGGATCTGAATCTGATCAAAGGTGGCGGTGGAGCACTGTTGCGCGAGAAGATCGTTGCAGCCCGCAGTCGCCAGGTTATGATCGTAGCCGGAGATAACAAAGTGGTCAAACGTCTGGGTGCTTTCCCGCTGCCGGTAGAGGTCGTTACTTTTGCCCATGAGTGGACCATCGAAAAGCTGGCAAGTCTGGGCTGCACACCGGTACTACGCAAAACAGAATCCGGTGAAGTGTTTATCACGGACAACGGCAACTATACAATAGACTGTCATTTCAAAGAAATTCTGAATCCGGCGCGTATGCACCGTCAATTGAATGATATTCCCGGCGTTGTCGATAATGGGCTATTTATCAACATGGCCAGTACGGCAGTAATTGCCTACAATAGTGGAACGATTGAAATTTTGCGTGCAGGCAAATAAGTAAAGTACCGGATATACACATTGTATATCGGATATTTATACATTTTTTGTAATGAAAAGTAACGTAATAGCACCAACAATATTTTAAAATCAAAAAACACTTTGTAGTCTGCTGCGTGGTAACAGCTGATCGCAAGGTGTTTTTTGTTGGATTAGGTTCGGAATATCAATTAGTTTCTTCTATATAGATTGATGCCTCTTTTAACATGCCTAGCTATCCCTCTCAGCATCTCAACGATAGAGGAATAGAAAAATATCTTAAAGTAGAAATTTAATGTTGACAAAACGTGTTTTTTATACTATCTTTAAATTAAGATTTACTAATTAATAATTTCCCGTGAAATTGAAGGAGAGATATCAATATGTCCAAAATATTATTCGTCAAAGCAAATAACCGTCCTGCCGATCAGGCAGTCAGCGTTCAACTGTATGAAGCATTCCTGAACAGCTACAAAGCAGCTCATCCACAGGATGAAGTGGAAGAACTGGATCTGTTTGCAGAAAACCCTCCTTACTACGATGCATTCGTACTGGGTGCCAACTTCAAAGCTTCCCAAGGTATGGAAGTGACTTCCGAAGAGCAGTCTGCTGTAGATCGCATCAACCGTTACATGAACCAGTTCCTGGCTGCTGAGAAAGTTGTTATTGCTTTCCCACTGTGGAACTTCACAGTTCCTGCTGTACTGCACACGTACTTTGACTACCTGTCCCAAGCTGGCAAAACATTCAAATATACTCCAGAAGGTCCTGTAGGACTGGCTGGCGGCAAAAAAGTAATGCTTCTGCATGCTAGTGGTGGCGTATACTCCGAAGGTCCAGGAGCAGACATCGAACTGGCTGTAAGATATGTAAGAACACTGCTCGGATTCTGGGGCATTACAGATGTAGAGAAATTTATTATCGAAGGTCATAACGCGTTCCCTGATCGTTCCCAGCAGATCGTTGCTGAAGGTCTGGAACAAGCTGCCGAGACTGCAAAAGGCTTCTAATTTTTAATAGAATAAAACTTAGGCAATAAGCAAGTGATATGCTAAAATAGGTAGCGTCTGTACAGTTGGTTCATACTCTTTATTTCATTAATAAAGAAGAACTCTTGCAGGCGCTCTTATATACTCATGGGAGGGTACGACTGTGCCTGACCGTTTTCAGCAGAGAGGAGGAAGTATGATGGAAGCCGAAATGAACATTAATAATCCGAATAATAATGAGATGGATGAGAAAGAATCCCTTCATTTATTAATAGTATTATCCCGTACGTATCAGTCGATTATGACGCATATTCACCGTGATATTCAAAGTTATGGACTGAATCCTACTGAATTTGGGGTGCTGGATTTCCTGTATCATAGCGAGACATCCCAGCCACTGCAAAAGATCGGGGAAAAAGTACTGATCTCCAGCGGAAATATTACGTATGTGGTAGACAAACTGGAAAAGAAAAACATGTTATGCCGCAGAGCCTGTGAGGAAGACCGCCGCGTTATTTTTGCGGAACTGACCCAGCAAGGCAGGGATTTCTTTGAAAGTATTTTTGCTGGTCACAAACAAGTGATTCAACATGCAATGGCCGGACTGGATCATGAGGAAAAGTTACAGGTGATTCCGCTTTTAAAAAAATTGGGCTTTGCAGCCGCTGGCAAAATAGTCTGATCGGTAGAATTTCTACCGGTTGGGCTTTTTTATTGGCTTTACAGTTAGAATTCTAACTGTTATTATAATAAAACAATTAGAAATCTAACTATTAGGAAAGGAATATAGGATTATGAAAGAAAAAATTCGAACGACCCCGTATACCGATCTGTTCCGTGAGATTGGTACAAAACTGAAACATACAGCAGATCTAAAACTGATGGAGCTGGGCTTGAATGCACAGCAAGGTCAGATCCTGGGATATATCTACGAACATCAGGATAAAGGTGTAATTCAAAAGGATCTGGCAGAGCAATTCAACCGTAGAGGAGCCAGCATTACCAGTATGCTGCAGGGACTGGAGAAAAAAGGATATATCAGAAGAGTTATACCTGAGCATAATGAACGTCAAAAACAGCTATATGTAATGCCTCATGTTGCGCAATTATACGAAGAATTCATGGAAATGTTTTTGGAAGTTGAGCAGAGTATTACCCAGGCGCTAAGCGAAGAGGAAGCAGTAATGCTGCGTAAAATATTAACCAAGCTCAATCAAAATATGTAGACAGGTTTATTATGATCCACCTTATATTATATTCAGAAAAGAGGTAAACAAATGGGTACATCTTATTGGTCTGACAAGCGGATAGCAATTATTGGAGCAGGACCTGGTGGAATGATGCTGTCTCTTATTCTTCAGCGTCATGGGATTTCTTCGGTTATTTATGAGCGTGAATTATCTTTGTCAGCCCGTCAGCAAGGTGGATCACTTGATATCCATCATGACTCTGGCCAGCGAGCGTTGCAGGAAGCTGGATTATATGAGCAATTTCAGGCATTGGCACGTTATGAAGGTGAGGACTTCCGTCTACTGGATAAAAAGGGATATATCTATTTAGATGAAATCGCTGATCCCGATCATCCGGGTACCCGCCCGGAGATCGATCGTGAAGCGTTATGCCGTCTGCTGCTGGATGCACTACCACCAGGTACGATTCAATGGGGATATCGACTGGTTCAGACGGTCTCACTGGAAGACCATACCTGGGAATTGGACTTTGAAAATGGCAAGAAAGCAAATGCCGATCTGGTCGTAGGAGCAGACGGGGCATTCTCGCATATCCGCTCTTTATTAACAGATGCACAGCCGAAGTACAGCGGTATCAGTATGATCGAAATCTGGTTGAACGATGCTGTACATCAATACCCGGAGATTGCAGCCTTTAATCGGCAGGGCAAATTATTTGCATTGGGAGATCATCGTGGAATCATTGCCCAATTGAATGGGGATGGACGTATACGGGTATATCTCAGTTTTCGTGTGGAAAAAGAGTGGTTGGACCATTCAGGTATAACATTCGATCAGCCTCAACAGGCGAAGCAGCAGCTGCTTGCTTATTTTAAAGACTGGAGTACAGAACTTCAGCAGTATATTCGTTCTGCGGATGGAGAGATTCTACCTCGAAGAATCTATATGCTACCTGTTGGTCTGGTGTGGGAATCGCGCACTGGTGTTACATTGATTGGTGACGCTGCGCATTTGATGTCTCCTTTTGCAGGAGAAGGGGTAAATATGGCTTTACGGGATGCAATGGAACTGGCTTTGTCTATCACTCGTCGCGAAGATATGGACAAAGCGGTACAAGAGTATGAACATACCATGTACGCTTACTCTGCTGTGCTTGCCAGGGAATCGGATAATAATCTGAAGCTGTGCTTTGATGATTGTGCAGCAGAACGCTTGTATGAAGTGATGAATGGTTATCAGGAGCAAGAGAACTCTACGAATTAGTATTTTTGGATGCAAAGAAACTTCGAAAGTTCCGGCAAACTACTATATAAGTAAGAAAACAAAAGAATTACATTTTAACACAGTATTCGCTTGATGCTGTGTTTTTTTATTTATAGTTAGCAATCACTTATAAATCCCCCGTATACAGGGTGTTTTGGACTGTTTATATAGGACAGATAGTTAGCAGACGTAGCTAAATTGGTTGTATCGGAACTTGCTTAATTACGCAATCTATGGGAAAATTTCACTAATGACTACTAAATAGGGACCAACGCAGTTGCAGGCATTTAACTTGACGAGCCTATTAATATGGTATAAGCTCGTAATTCGCTTGGGGGGAGATCATTTCGTGTATATTGTGCAATCCATTGTCCAGGTGCCGGAACACAAAGCTGAAGAGCTGGTGGAGGTTTACCGTAACCGCAGCAGGTCAGTGGATCGGCAGCCGGGATTTGTATCTTTTCAACTTCTTCAGAGTGAGACTACACCGGGTGAATTGATCGTTCACATGTCCTGGGATACCAAAGAAAGTTATATGGCCTGGGTACAGGGTTCCGATTTCAAGCGTATACATGAACTGGAAAGCAATTATCCGGATCAGGAATTAACAGATATCAAGCCTTCTGTCAGACGTTATCTGGTACGTGCGGAGTAGTCCTCTTCACTGACAAGTCAGGAGGTGTCCGCAGATGGCCTTACAGGAAAAAGAAACAGCAGGACAACAATTAATTATAGAAGCAGACCGGCTTGCAGAACAGGTGACACATATGCAGTACCTGAAGCAGCCAGATCTGTACCAGCGTTTTGGAGCCAAGGGTAGAGAGCGAACAAAACAGGATTCATTGTATAGCTTGAGTTATTTAGCCGAAAGCGTACTTATGAAGAGCCCTGCATTGTTCATAAACTATATCTCTTGGCTCAAATTACTTTTAAGCGGTTACCGGGTGACCGAAGAAGATCTGATCGTTAACCTGGTTGCGATCAAAAAGGTGCTGCTGGAGCATTTCGAACATCATGACAAGCCCCGGGTCGTGGATTACCTGGATATGGGCATTGACCATGTGAAGACAGCAGAACTTCAACAATCTTATATCATGGTCAATTCCACTCTCGGAGCAGAAGCAGGAGAGTATCTGGAATATCTGCTGCAAGCAGACCGTAAACAAGCGTATACACTTATTATTACTCTGCTCGATCAGGGAATATCCATAAAAGATATTTATATTCATATTTTTCAAAAATCACAATATGAAATCGGACGGTTATGGCAGATTAGCCGGATAAATGTTGCACAGGAACATTACTGTACAGCAGCTACACAGAGTATCATCTCCAGACTGTATCCATACTGGCTGCAAGCAAGTGGTTCCGAAAGACCTCGTCGTCTGGTGTCCGCCTGTGTAGGCGCAGAGCAGCATGAGATTGGTATTCGGATGCTGACCGACTTTTTTGAAATGGACGGTTGGGATACGTATTATCTGGGAGCCAATGTTCCCGATCACAGTCTGATTCAATCCATAGCAGATTATAAGGCGGATATGGTAGCTATTTCGGTAACGATGACATTTCATGTTCATCTCGTTCACGAGCTGATTGAGAAGATTCGGGCTTCCGAGAAGACAGCGCATATCAAGATTATTGTCGGAGGGCTGCCTTTTAATATAGATCAGGGTCTCTGGAAACTGGTGGGAGCAGATGGTTATGCTCCGGATGCGAATAAAGCGATTCAATTGGCTGATACTCTGGTACCTGTGGCAGAACTCGGATAACCGGATCAGCCGGAATAGAGGGAAGGGAAGATGAATACAATGTCAAATGCAGAGCATGAAATCATGGTTTTGCGCAAAACGATTGAAGATCTTTCCCACCAGATTATCAATAGCAAACACCAGGAAGAACGGATTTTGTCTGAATTCTCGTCGATGAACAGTGAATTGGTCAATCTGCAGCGTCTATTGGCCAAAAGCAATGCCGAGCTAACAGCAGCGCGGGAAGAAGCGGTGCATGCCAATCATGCACGGGCCCGCTTTCTGGCAATTATGACGCATGAGATACGTACACCGATGAACGGTGTGATCGGTATGGCAGATATTCTGCTATCTTCGGATTTGTCCGATGAACAGAAGCGCTCGGTTATGCTCATTCAGGAGTCGGCCGAACTTCTGCTGGGGATGATCAATAATATGTTGGATCTGTCCAAAATGGAAGCTGGTAAAATGCAATTGCAGGAGAGTACGGTTAATATGCGTCTGTTACTCGATCATATTATTCGTCTGATCGAACCAAAGGTAAGAGAGAACGAGAATACAATCTCTGCATTTATCGATTATCGGGTCGAAAGTGATCTGATCGGAGATGGCGGAAGAATTCGTCAGATTCTGCTAAATCTGCTCAGCAATGCGAATAAATTTACCAAAAACGGCAAAATTGAAATTAGCATACAATTGAAAGAAAATAGTGCAAATTCACAAGCCCTCCACATTGAGGTGTCTGATACAGGCATCGGTATTGCACCGGATCATCAAAAGAATCTATTCCAGCCCTATGCACAGGCAGATCGGCCGGAGCAGCAGGATGTGGAAGGAACCGGGCTGGGACTCTCCATTTGTAAGTCATTGGTAGAGTTAATGGAAGGAACAATTGATTTGAAAAGCGATAAAGGCAAAGGTTCTACGTTCTGGTTTGATATTCCGCTTAAGAAAAGTCCGAAAGAAGCCGAACTGCTGGTTCAAACAAGACCAACAAGAACCGAACAGCCAGGCCGCCAGGAAGAATCTGCAATGCCACCTCTGGCTATCGGACAGATTGAAAAACCGATTCTTATTGTAGAAGATAACCCGATTAACAGCCAGGTTATTCAGCTACAGCTGAAGAAGATGGGAATTACGAATGTGCATACAGCGAGTAATGGACAGGAAGCAGTGTCCATTTATCTCAGTCATAATTATCTGATGGTGCTAATGGACAATCGGATGCCAGTGATGGATGGATTTCAGGCGACACGTAAAATACGCGAATTGGAAGCAGCCGAGATGCGGGTTGCCATTCCGATTATTGCTCTCACAGCCAACACCAGCCAGGAAGATCGGCAGCGCTGTCTGGATGTAGGCATGGATGATATTCTAACCAAACCGGTGAATCTGGACAGCCTGACCCGTATTATGCATAAATGGCTGCCTGTCACGGTTACGGAGAAGATCCTGGATATGAGTGTGATTCAGGAAATTATAGAATTGAATGAAGCCGGAGATCCGGAAGTACTGCGTACATTGATTGAGATGTATCAGAGCGAGACGCCAAAGAAGCTGGAACGGTTGCGCACGCTTGCTGCAGCAGGTGACGCCGAAGCACTCGCAGATGCAGCGCATGAACTGAAATCAGGCAGCCTCAGTATTGGTATTAACCATCTGTCTCAGCTGCTATCCGAAATTGAGAAAAGATCCCGTCAGCAAGATATCCAGGAGATACCAGAGATGGTTGAGGCTTTGTTCCCTGCCTACGAAAAGGCAAAGCAAGAGCTGGAGCAGCTGGTGAATTAAGATGTCCATACTGATCATATAAAGTAGAGTCTGTTATGCATAATGCATACAGACTCTTTTTGGTATAGGCAAATTAGCAGGATCGAGAAATACTAATATAGCAACTGAATATTTTTCTTCTATATCGATGGGGATATCTATAGATTCAGCATCAACAACGGGCCATATGACTATCACTATGTAGGAAAATCCTTCGTTGTGGGTAATGGTACTTAAGTAAATGGAACGGGTGTTCATTGCAGGAGAATATACTGTGCTGCCCGTTTACCTGCAGGATCAAATTAGAGGAAAACAGGAGTGATAGATCATGTGTGCATCATTTGATACAGCAAGAGAATCAGAAGCTAAATACCATGAACAATTTTACAAGGAAAATGAGCTGTTCGAATCTGGCAGCTGGATATCTCAGCCTACCCCGCTCGTTATGGAGCTGCTGGAGCGTCTGCTTAAATATACTCCTGCCCCTCATGTGCTTGATCTGGCCTGTGGAGTAGGAAGGCATGCAATACCGGTAGCCCAGCAGCTTACGCAGGGCGGGCAGGTAACCGGGGTGGATCTGCTGGAAGATGCGATCGATCAGCTGAAGCAGTATGCTGCCAAGTATGAGGTAGAAGACCGGATTCAGGCCATTACCCATGATGTAGAGAATTATTCTATTGAGAAGGATAGCTGTGATTATATTATTGCAACAGGCTGTCTGGAGCATCTGTCTTCGGAAGAGTCATTCCGGCGGGTACTGGAGCATATGCAGGCAGGGACACGAATGGGCGGGATTCACTTTATTTCCATGACGTCTTCGGTGCAGCAGGTCGAGCAGGAGACGGATAAAGTCGAAGAAGGCAATATTGAGCTTAATCTGAGTACGGAACGTCTGCTGGAGATTCTGGATGAGAGCTATGCAGGATGGAATGTGCTTGCACGCAAGGCAGTAGCTCAGGCCATCGAGGAAAACAAGGACGACAAGGATATTGAACTCCGCGGTAACTGGGTGACCTATGCCGTTTGCCGGGAACCGGAAGAATCTAAGCCGGATGTGTTGCAGCAAGTCAAGTTGGAGGAGTAAGATAGTAAGGATGTGGATATGAGCAAACAGGAGGAACTATTGTGCTGGAATTAATTAATAAACGTCTGGATGAACCCGAACTGCGTGAGCTATTATCCTATGCTGTTTTTCCGGATGAGGATGTACTGAACGCTGTTATTGAACAATATCGTACCGAACCCGAGCTCCGGCTGTACGGATACCTGGAAGAAGGCGTGTGGATTGGCGTGATCGGCTGTGCCCAGGATCAGGAAATGCCGGATGCCCTGCGAGTACGTCATATGGCTATTGCTCCGGATGAACGGGGACTGGGCTATGGACGCGGTATTATACTCAAGCTGCTGGCTATGGAAAAACCAGCGATGCTGATGGCTGATGCGGATGCCGAAGGTGCTGAATTTTACCGGAATATCGGTTTCTCCGTAATGAGTACGGGAGAGAATGCTTTTGGAGCAAAAGGAGCTTCCGAGCAATTCGTCTGTATTTTCCATGCTGAAGAGGAAGAGACAGAAGAGTAATTAAAGCGTCTCTTTTGCTAAGTACCACCAAAAAGATAGACAATTGAGTTTGGGTAAGCATTCAGGTAGCTAACAAATGTACCTATGTATGAAAAACAGGACCATGAAGCCAAGTTTTATTTTTGAGAGCTACAAAGAAATAATACAGGTAAAAGAAATATTATAAATAATGCATAAAAGCCTTTTGCGATGATAGTCTGTGTTCTTGTTAGAGAACAGCTGTCTTGTGCAAAAGGCTTTTTGTATGGAAAAGAGGGCTAGTTTCACTTATAGGTAGAAACCTCTTTACTTATAATTTATCCATATAGTACGCTTACTAATTTCTATGTTATAATACTTGACAATATTCAAATGTATTAGCCGGAAAATGAGTGGTTTAAGCAGCTAATCACAAAGGAAAAGTGAGATTTATCTATGGATAAGTAAATGATGTCAACTAAATGGGAGGTACTCGTATGCAATTGACTGTTAAAGAAGCGTTAGCGGTGTACCCTCTCTCAGAAGCGCGACTGGTTGCGGGTGCCGGCGGAACGTCGCGACTGATGAAGTCGGTGAATGTAATGGATGCACCGGATATCGCCGACTGGGTAAAAAGTGGAGAAATGCTGTTCACGACCGCTTTTTTGATGAAAGACAATCAGGACGAAGCAATCAAGCTCATGCGCAAGCTGAATGAACGTGGATGTGCAGGTATGGGAGTCAAACTGGGACGCTTTTGGGATGTGATCCCGCAGATGATTATCGAGGAAGCAGATCGGCTGCAATTTCCGCTGCTGGAGCTTCCTTTTGAATTCACCTTTTCGGATCAGATGAACGCACTGTTTCAGGTAGAGCATGAGCGCAGTACCAAGCTATTGCAGTCGGTGCTATCCAAGCAAAAGCAGCTGATGCAATTTGCGCTTCATCAGGATTCTAATGTCAATGTATTCGCTGTGCTAGAAAATATTCTGAAATATCCGGTCGCTATTATCGGCTCGCGCGGACATGTACTGTATAACAGTGGCGAAGGAAGAGAAGATGGACTGCTGCAGGGCTGGCCATGGAAAGTAGCACTGACCCGGGTGAAATGGAATCAGGGCAGTTGTTACCGGGTACCGATTATGCAGCGGGACGAGAATTATGGATTTCTGCTTGTATTTACCGATACTGCCATTCAGTTAAAAGAAGAAGAAGAATTGTTTCAGCAGGCTGCAGAAGTGCTGGCATTTCATATGGATACTACATACCGGGAACATATCAATCCAGGCATTCAGGACAAAATGCGTACACTGGTAGCTGAATATCTTGGTCGGCGCATTGCGCTGACTGATCTTGTTCAGGGTGCCGAGCGGCTGGGAGTGAATCTGTTTCCGGGGCCGTATCAGTGCGTACTGACAACATTGGAACCACAGGCCTTTTTCTCCGAAAAACGACTGGCACAGATTCATCAGGAGTTGCAGTATAATCCGCTGATGCAATTATTTCCATCTCAGCATTTTCGTGTAGAAGAAGGAATTCTGTCGATCTACGCCTGTCCGTCAGAGAGAGATTATGGAGAGGAATTGTCTGCCTTTCTAATGAATCGGTTCGAAGATATGGCGGGGCTGGCAAGCAGTGGAGGCAGTCCGCGTTTTTGGATCAGCAATATCAAGCTCAAGCCGGATTCTTTTCGGGAAGCTTATCAGGAAGCGACAGAGACACGCAAACTGGCCAAGCGGTTCAGCATGGGGCATATGGCACTGCAATTCCATACAGTGGAGTTTGCCTATGTGTTCCAGCATGTGCCGGAGCAGGTTATGGAGACATACTGCCACAAGGTATTGGAGCCGCTAATGATCCGGGATGGTGATCCCAATCAGGTACTGATGAATACATTGGAAGCTTTTGTAGAAAATGACGGTCTGATCAACGAAGCTGCAAGGCAGCTATATGTACATCGGAACACAGTCACTTACCGTATGGACAAAATCGGTAGCATGCTGCAGATGGACTTCAAAAAGACAAATGATTTGTTAAAACTGAAGATGGTATTTACTTTCCGCAAATTCCTAAAGCACAAATCTTCTTGAGCCCAAAATTATGAGCGCATAGACAGTAATGAATGATGTCATAGATCTATCTCATTTTCCTGCCCCTATCCATAAGGAGAAATCCTTGGATAGGGGTCTTTGTTATACATGCCTATAGAAGATAATATGGCACAGATCACAAAACCGAACTATTGTGTTATGTTATATGACAAATAAAAAATAAATAAGTTGATATGTTCGATAACCTTACGTAAAATGATAAAAATATCTAATATTCCTGAATATAATAAACAAAATGAGGTTGATACTTATGAAGTCGGTAGAGCAGCCATGGAATGTATGGACAAAGGAAGAATTTATACAGCAATTTGGCGGATTATATGAACACTCGGCTTGGGTAGCCGAGCAGGTGTGGGAGCACAAGCCATTTGCTGGCTTGCAGGAAATGCTGGATCGGATGAACGAAGTTGTTGAGGCTTCCGGTAGGGATAAGCAACTGGAATTGTTAAGACAGCACCCTGATCTTGGCAGCCGCATTCAAATGAGTGAACATTCACAATCCGAGCAGGCGGGCGCCGGACTGACCAATCTGTCAGCAGATCAGTATGAACGCCTATCGCGTGGGAACAGCGAATATATAGCAACGTACTCGTTTCCTTTTATCCTGGCGGTGAAAGGCAAAACAGCTGATCAGATTCTGGCTGCGCTCGAAGCGCGGCTCGGTCAACGGGAGGATGAAGAGTTTGCCACTGCCTTGCAGCAGGTGCAGATTATTGTGGGACTGCGACTAAGAGAATGGGCAAGTCGCCATGGTATGAGTGTATGAAAGGCAAAGTAACTACACATGTACTGGATCTGGGTAAAGGCGGTCCGGCAGCAGGGATGAAAGTAGAACTGTATGCTGAAGACCCTTCGATAGTACTGGCTGCAGGAGTAACGAATGAGGATGGGCGATTGGATGAGCCGCTGTTTTCCGAGACTGTTATACAGGCGGGAATTTATCAATTGGTCTTTTATGCAGGTGATTATCTTCGTGATCAAGCAGAGCAAAGGCAGGAGAACAAGATATTATCGCTGTGGGACCAAATTCCGATTCGGTTCACAATTACAGACGAGCAGGGAAGCTACCATATTCCACTGCTGTTATCACCTGGTGGCTACAGCACTTATAGAGGTAGTTAATAGCAGAATGATTTGTATAAATGCACAGCTCCTATATGAAGGAAGTTCTATCTACAATATAAAGCAGTCCTGCATCCATACAAAAGGGGGAAGGTTCATGCAGTCAAATACCTGGAACTGCATTATCAGAGGAGGACTTGTCGTGCTGCCGGATCGGGTCCAGCAGCTGGATATTGTTATCAAAGAAGGCAGAATAGAATCGCTGATGCCACCTCATAGTGCATCAGAAGACATGCCGGTAATCAGCGCAGACGGACTGCATGTACTTCCAGGTGCTGTAGATATTCATGTTCATTTCAATGAGCCGGGACTCGGTACCTGGGAGGGGTTCGAGACCGGATCGGCAGCTATGGCGGCAGGCGGTATTACTACTTATGTAGATATGCCACTGAACGGGGTACCGCCGACAGTGAAGCCGGAATATCTGACAATGAAAAAGCAGGCGGCCGAAGGACATTCTTATGTGGATTATGCATTCTGGGGTGGTCTGGTCGCAGGGAATATCGATCAGTTGGAAGCATTGGCAGCGGGCGGTATAGCCGGATTCAAAGCTTTTATGTCAGAGCCTGGGGGAGAAGGGGAAGATATCTTCACCCGTGCAGATGATCAAACCTTATTGGAAGGGATGAAAGAAATCGCACGGCTCGGTCAGATACTGGCGCTGCATGCAGAAGATGAACAGCTGGTCTCCATGCTGGCGGCAGAAGCCATACAACAAGGCCGAACCGGTGCGATAGATTACGCATATTCCCGCCCGGTAGAAGCGGAGATGCTGGCGGTGAAGAAGGCGCTGTCCTATGCCCGCCAGAGCGGCTGCGCGTTGCATTTTGTACATATCAGCAGCCGGGAAGCCGTCGATATGATTACAGCAGCCAAAAGAGACGGAATGGATGTAACGATAGAGACATGTCCTCATTATCTGGTACTGACCGAAGAATCCATGCTGAATCAGGGCAGTCTTGTCAAATGTGCTCCTCCTCTTCGAAGTCATCAGCACCAAGAGCAACTATGGGAGGCTGTTCGTGAGGGCCTGATCGATATAATCGCATCAGATCACTCTCCATGCCCACCGGAGATGAAGCAGTCGGATGACTTTTTCACAGTCTGGGGTGGAATATCAGGTGGACAGAGTACACTCCTGCTAATGCTGGAGCATGGCTACCATCAGCGTGGGATTCCGCTGACACAGCTGATGCAGATGCTGGCAGCCCGTCCGGCTGAACGGTTGGGACTAAGTCATATCAAAGGCAGAATTGCCAAAGGAATGGATGCAGATCTGGTACTGGTCAATCTGACAGATCACTATGAACTTACTCCTGCCAAATTATATGACCGACATAAACAGAACCCCTATATCGGCTTCCCCTTTTCTTCTACTATTGTACGCACACTGGTAAGAGGATATATGGTGTATGAGGATAAACAGGGTCTTATGCCAGAATGTTCAGGCCGTTTGATCGTCCGGCAGCCGGGAGGTGTCGTTCATGGTTGAGCAGACTGCAACACTACTGGAACAGTACAGCGCCAGAATGCTTGGCATGCTGGAATGGCTGTCCGGGTATGGAGCGGATGAGCAGGGAGGGGTAACCCGGCTGTTATATACCAGAGAATGGATAGCGGCTCAAGAAGCTTTGTCTATTTATATGAAAGAACAGGGTTTGGAGGCCTTTTATGATCAGGCAGGTAATCTCACAGGCCGATTGAAGGGTACGAATCCAGAACTACTGCCGGTAATTACGGGATCCCATATCGATACCGTGATCTGCGGCGGGAAATATGATGGAGCTTATGGAGTTGTCGCTGGTATACTCGCGCTTGCCTACTTGCAGCAGGTGCATGGGCTACCGGCACGAACGATCGATGTCATCTCGCTCTGTGAAGAAGAAGGAAGCCGTTTTCCTTTGACTTACTGGGGTTCAGGCAATATAGCCGGAAATTACAGTATGAACCGGATTCCGGAAGTGAAGGATCGAGAGGGCGTTACTCTCGAAGAGGCTATGTCAGAAGCCGGATTTGGTCCGGATTCGCCGTACAGGTCATGTCTGCGTAGCTGGGATCGATATATTGAACTGCATATTGAGCAGGGATTCGTATTGGAGCGCAGTCAGCAGCAGATTGGAGTAGTGAACGGTATCGTCGGTCAGCGGCGTATAAGGGTAAGCGTAAACGGAGAGAGCAATCATGCAGGTACCACGCCAATGGGATGGCGCCGCGATTCACTGGCAGGTGCTGCAGAGATGATTAGTTATATCCGTCGTTCGGCACTGGAAATGGGTGATCCATTGGTGGCCACCGTAGGATCGATTCAACCTTCACCAGGGGTATCCAATGTGATCGCCGGAGAGACGGTATTCACTCTGGATATTCGTCACATTGACCGGCAAGTGCTGAATGACTATACAGACAGAGTCCATCAGGAACTTCGGAAGATTGCCGGTCAGGAAGGGCTTGATATGTCCTGGGAGGAACATCTGAATATCGATCCGGTATTAATGCATCCGGCGATTATCAATGATTTGCAGCGAATAGGCGAGATGTCGGGGATTAGCTGCCGCCTTATGCCAAGCGGTGCCGGACATGATGCACAGGTTCTGGGCAGTCAGCGTCCGGCAGGGATGATCTTTGTACCCAGTCGGCAAGGGATCAGTCACAATCCGCTGGAATATACTGCTGCTGAAGATCTGATGCAGGGCTTCCGTATACTGACAGAATGGTTATACCAATATGCTTATCGAGGTGATCGTCATGAAACGTTATAAAGATCTTGCACCACCACCGCGTACGATTATGACACCTGGTCCTGTAGAAGTTGATCCTCGTGTGCTGCGGGCAATGTCCTATCCTATTCTGGGACAGTTTGATCCGGCTTTTACCGATCTGATGAATGAGACGATGGAGATGCTGCGTGAACTATTCGTTACCGGTAATCAGTGGTGCTATCCGGTTGATGGAACTTCCCGCTCTGGTCTGGAAGCTGTGCTGGTCAGCCTGATCGAGCCGGGTGATCGCGTACTCGTACCGATCTATGGTCGATTTGGACATCTGCTTACTGAGATTGCCGAACGCTGTGGTGCAGAGGTGATCACGATTGAAGCGGAATGGGGAACTGTATTTGATCCCGAGCAGGTTATGGACGCGATTCGGCAGTATCGTCCTGGATTAGTGGCCATGGTGCATGGAGAGACATCGACAGGATGCATGCAGCCACTGCGAGAGATCGGTCATTATTGCCGGGAAATGGATGTATTGTTTGTAGTGGATGCAGTTGCTACGATTGGCGGCGTACCCGTCTATACGGATGAATGGCAGGTTGATGCTGTTATGGGTGGCACACAGAAGTGCCTGTCGGTACCGGCAGGTATGGCGCCACTCACCTATAATGACCGTGTAGAGCGCAAACTATTGGCTCGCAAAAGTATCGAACGCGGTCTGCGCTCAGCTTCTGAATTCCAACCGGCTGCCATGCCTGGGCATAGTCGTATTGCCAGCAACTATCTGGATCTGGCCCAGCTGCAGGATTACTGGAGCCCGGCTCGGCTGAATCATCATACTGAGGCCACTTCCATGCTGTATGCTCTGCGGGAAGGGCTGCGGATTCTGCTGGAAGAAGGTCTGGAAGCTCGATTTGCCCGTCATGCGGAGAACGGAGCAGCTATTGTAGCTGGTGTACGCGGAATGGGGCTGCAGTTATTTGGTAATGATCAGGCCCGTCTGCCGGTCGTCACCTGTATTGAGATTCCGCCCGGCATTGATGGTGAGAGTGTACGCTCGATGCTGTTGGAGGATTTTGGCATCGAAATTGCCAGCTCATTCGGTCCGCTAAAAGGACGAATCTGGCGTATTGGCAGTATGGGCTACAGCAGCAGTCGCAAAAATGTACTGCATGTACTCGGAGCGCTGGAAGCGACATTGCTGCGGCATGGATTCAAGCTACCAGCAGGCGAGGGTGTACAGGCAGCACTCGATGTCTATGCACGCAAGGAGGAAGTGACGTGCTGATGAATCTGATACCGCGCTCACGCAAAGGAATGGTCGCTGCGCCCCATTATCTGGCCAGCCAGACCGGCGCCTATATCCTGCAATCCGGCGGCAATGCTATCGATGCAGCCGTCGCAGTCAGCGCGGTCTTGGGTGTAGTCTATCCGCATATGACCGGTCCCGGAGGGGATGCCTTTTTCCTGATTCATGACGGCAAGACGGGAGAGATTACTGCCTATAATGGCAGTGGACGTTCGGCAGCGGGTGCTATGCCGGAGTGGTATCTGGATAAGGGATACACATCGATTCCGCAGAGGGGTCCATTAGCGGCTGTAACTGTACCTGGTATGGTGGATGCCTGGGAGGCAGTCTGGCGCAGATATGGACGTCTGCCCTGGACAGTAGTGATGGCACCTGCTATCCGTTATGCCACGGAAGGATTCCCGGCTTCGCCAAGCCTTGCTTGCTGGACTGTACGTGATCTGGAATGGCTGCAAGCAGATCCATATCTACACCGAACTTTTCTCAAAGCAGGACAGCCACTGGAGGAAGGAGATCTGGTCGTTCAGCCAGAGCTGGCCGACGCGCTGCAAGGCATTGCCGAACATGGCGGCACCTATATATACACCGGTCTATTGGGACAGCAGATCGGACAAGCGGCAGAGCATGATGGCAGCCTGCTGACTGCAGAAGACTTTGCAGCACATCAGGGGGAATGGATAGATCCTATTTCCACGACTTATCGGGATCATCGTGTATACCAGCTGCCACCGAATACGCAGGGATTTTCACTGTTGATGATGCTCAATATGCTGGAGCAGACAGATTTGTCGACAGTCGCCCGTTTTTCACCAGAATTCTATCATTTGATGACCGAGACGATCAAAAAAGCGTTTCGTGATCGGGATCGTTATCTGACCGATCCGGGATTCCGGGATATTCCGCTGGATCGATTGCTGTCCAAATCATATGCACACAAGCTATGGAATGAAATGCAGTATCAGCCGCAGGCAGCAGATCATCTGTCGGCAGCGATGGGGCAGGATACAGCTTATGCAGCTGTAGTGGATGACGAAGGCAATGCCGTATCGTTTATCCAGAGCTTGTATTTTGATTTTGGTTCCGCTTATGTACCAGGCGGACATGGGGTGATTTTGCAAAATCGGGGTTCTTTTTTCTCGCTGGATAATCGTTTGCCCAATGTACTGGAACCTCGTAAACGTACCTTTCATACGCTGATGCCTGGCATGGTCACCAAAAATGGCAAACCGTATCTTCTGCTGGGAACACAGGGTGGGGAAGGTCAACCGCAGACCCAGCTGTCTATCCTGACCGGCGTGATTGATTACAAGCTGAATATCCAGCAGGCTATTGCTCTGCCGCGCTGGCTCTACGGGCGCACATGGGGAACGCTCAGCAATACGCTCAAGATAGAGAATCGCTCGTATGAGGATATCTATTCCCGGCTGGAAGCCTATGGACATGCGGTTGAGCCTGTAGGCGATTACGATGCACTCATGGGCGAGGCGCAGGGTATCCATATTAGCGAGCAGGGACTATTCAGTGGTGCTGCCGATCCTCGCAGTGATGGTATGGCGATCGGAATATAAAAGAATACCTGTATACGGATCACATCACATCTATCTTCAATCATAAAGGCATGATAAAGCAGATAACCATACTGCCGCAGACTCTATTCATAGATACCGTCGCAGCAGCTACATACCAGAGGGGGAAGCGGAATGGGAAGCATACTGATCAGACAGGCACAGATGGTAACGATGAATGAGAGAGAAGAGGTATTCGTAGGGGATTTGCTGATTGAGAACAATATCATTGTCAAAATGGATACCCATCTCGATGATCATGCCGACCGTGAGATAGATGCGCGAGGAAAAACGCTGCTCCCGGGATTTATCCAGACGCATATTCATTTGTGCCAGACGATCTTCCGGGGACGTGCAGATGATATGGAACTGATGGACTGGCTTCGCAAACGGATCTGGCCGCTGGAAGCTGCCCATGACGAAGAATCCATTTTCTATTCGGCGCTTCTCGGTATAGGCGAACTTATTTCCAGTGGGACGACAACGATCTGCGATATGGAGACAGTTAATCATACAGATTCGGCTTTTCAGGCAATGGCACAGAGCGGTCTGCGGGTAATTTCCGGCAAAGTTATGATGGATCATGGAGATGATGTACCCGAGCCGCTGCAGGAGAAAACCGAAGAGTCCTTGCAGAAAAGTGTAGACCTGCTGGAAAAATGGAATGGGTTTGGTGGTGGACGCATCCAGTCTGCATTCTGTCCGCGCTTTGTAGTCTCGTGTACCGAAAAGCTGCTGACCGAAGTGCGCGATCTATCCGCCCAGTATCATGTGCGAGTCCATACTCACGCTTCGGAGAACCGCGGGGAGATTGCAATGGTCGAGCAGGAACGTGGCATGCGCAATATTGTCTATCTGGATCATATCGGCCTGGCGAATCCGCGTCTCATTCTGGCACACTGTGTCTGGCTGAGTGAAGAGGAAAAGCAGATTCTGCACAAGCGTGGAGTAAAAGTGACGCATTGTCCAGGTTCCAATATGAAGCTTTCTTCCGGCATTGCGGAAATTCCGGATCTGATGAACCGGCATATCCATGTCGGGATCGGAGCGGATGGTGCTCCATGTAATAACAATCTGGACATGTTCCAGGAAATGCGGATGACTGCGCTCATACAAAAAGTACCGCATGGACCAACAGTTATGGATGCCCGTACTGTTCTGCGTATGGCTACAATGGGCGGGGCGGAAGTACTGGGACTGTCCAAAGAAATCGGAAGTCTGGAAGTAGGCAAAAAAGCTGACCTTATACTGCTGGACCTCGAAGATTATCATACATTCCCATCGCATGATGTGGATGTCTATTCACGGGTTGTCTACTCGTCTACGCGAAGCAATGTGGAGTTGGTCATTATTGATGGACAGATTGTATTGGAGAATCGACAGGTAAAAACGATCGATCGGAGTATTGTACTGCGTGAATCCGATCGTTCCATCAAACGTCTATTAAGCCGTATCGGCTGATTTTCTGTATGATATCAAGATGTATTCCAATGCAGATTCTTTTGGAGAAAAGGAGAGTCGGAGACAATGGATATGAAGGATCTGTGTGCAATCGCCCGTCGTGAACGCCAGCAGCATATTCGAACGGTTCTTGCTACGGTGGTGCATGTGGAAGGTCATGCCTATCGCAAGGAAGGAGTCTCCATGATCCTGACAGAAGATGGACGTCATTATGGAACGATCAGTCCCGGCTGTCTGGAAGAGGATTTGTGTGGACGGGTAGTATCTGCATGGAACAGTAGCACTGTGCAGATTATAGATTATGATATGCGTCCTGCAGATGATTTGTCATGGGGAGAAAATATCGGCTGCGGCGGCTGGCTGCAGATCTTGCTGGAGCCGGTACGCGGTGAGCTTGAGAATATTCTCGACATACTTGATCGGCGGCTTGAACAGGGACAAGCGGTCAGGCTGACACGTTCTTTTTCCGCCAACGGGCCACAGGTAGATTATACATTGTCATCGCCTGGCGCAGCAGGGACGGAGATTCAGTTAACCGGTTCGATGGAGGAAATGCCTTCTCCCTCTGCCGATTCCCAGCCGCTGATCCTCGCTCATGATCATGCTGCCGAATATGTACATGCAAATTTTCATCAGCAGGCAAATCATCAGTTTACGTTTATCCGTACTTATCGTCCCAAGCCTCGTCTTGTTCTGATTGGCGCCGGAGATGATAGCCAGCTGGTTAGTTCACTTGCCCAGGCAGCCGGGTTTCGCGTAGTTATAGGAGATTGGCGCGCAGCGCTCTGCACAACAGAACGTTTTCCGGGCGCCGTCTGTGTAACCGGATTTCCCGGAGAACTCTATACGGCGATATCTCCACAGACCGGCGATTATATTCTGCTAATGAGTCATAATTTCCCCAGAGAGCGAGAATGGATTGAGCATATACAGGATTGTCCCTATACTTACCTGGGCATTATGGGCTCTTCTGAACGGACCCGCAGATTATTCGAGGGGCTGCCTTATTATCCTCATGTACATTCGCCAGTAGGGTTATCGATTGGAGCAGATGGACCGGACGAGATTGCAATCAGTATCGCTGCAGAACTGATTGCTGTCAAAAGGGACCGTAAACTATCGGCAAAGGAGGAATTATCTCATGTCTATCGCCGCACTGGTACTGGCAGCCGGTAAAAGCAGCAGAATGGGGAGAGACAAGCTCTCCCTGCCGCTTGCTGCTGTAGCCAAAGGATATACAGCGGCAGACCAAACAGCAGCTTCTGGTCAGATGGAAATGCTTCAGGCTCAGCAGCCATATTCTTATGCGGATATTGAAGACAAGAGGCCGGATAGCCATGGGAAAAGGAAAGCCGCTGTACTTGATTCTGTAACGAGTATAGGTGGACATGTACTGCAAGCTGTATATGCCGAAAAAAGACTGTCTCCTGTCGTGATTGTTCATGCGCCTCATTCTTCATTAGCCTGGCGGCAGGAAGTGCTGCAATGGTGTCAGATGAAGGCGTGGCAGCAAACAGAATGTGTTGATGCAGAGCATGGTATGGCTTATTCTATTCGCTGCGGAATGGAACAGATCAAGCCTTCTTCTGCCGAAGGGGTTATGATTCTGCTGGCCGATCAGCCTTTGATAGATGCGGTGTTGCTGGCGGATCTGATAGATAACTGGCAGCAAAGCGATTTGGCACTGGATTATATGGCGGCTTCGGATGGTCGGAATGTACAGCCGCCGGTTATTTTGGCACGACACATATGGGATAGATTGGACCAATTAACCGGCGATCAGGGAGCAAGGAAACTGATCCGTCAACCTGATTTGCAAGGACAGATTATATCTTACGCCGAACATTATTTCTGGGATGCAGATACCCCTGATGATCTGGAGCGTATACGCGCTCATATCACACATGCCTTGGAGCTCCAATAAGCCAGGGTGTTTTTTCATTCTCTGCTGAATGTATCGGAAAGTTGGGTATATCGGGTACTGAATATACCAGCATATAGTGTATAAATCGCTCATACGGCTAAAATATATAAAGGCTATATAGTAAATGATCATATTATGTATAGTTTTCAAAAATTGCTCTATATAAATAGTAACTTTATCAAAATAAATGTTATATTATATTACATAAAAGTATAAACCGGGATTAAGATTGATGTATTTTCACTAAAAAAATAGCTTTTTTTGTTTTATAAACAAAATTAGGTCAGATTAATTGACGTTATATGCTGGATTTATTAATATAACTGAAATTATAATCTGAACGCGGAGGTGACTTCATGAATATGTACCAATATAATTCTTCCTTGTCTACTCCGTTGATTCCTACGGTCTGGGAGCCGTCCAGTGCAGAAGAAGCTGTTTTCCTGAAACGTCAATATGGTGCTGATGCAGCCTATATAGCTGGCAATACGCTGCTGCGTACCCAGTGGGAAAATGGGCTACTAAGTATGCCTAAGCATATGATTCGTCTAGATACGATCCCTGGATTGAGAGGCATTACAGAGCATAAGCAGCATATTCAAATCGGAGCATTAACCTCACTACGCGAATGCGGAAAAAATCAACTGATGCGAATTCATGGCAACACTTGTTATATAGCCTGTTGTCATATTGCTGCTCCTGCAGTTCGCAATCAAGGGACGATCGGCGGCAATATTTCTTCAGCTGTAGGAGATATGATCCCTGCACTGCTCGTTCATGATGCCCGGCTAGTTTGGCTGGATCAGGCAAATCATCTAGTACCTTATGAACAGGAGCTCATAGATTGGCTGGAGCAGGTACGATTGGGAAGACGCAGTCCCGATGCTATTCTACTCGGTATTGTACTGGATAAAGGTGAACCGGATTTCGTATCGATGCATCATGATCAGGAGGAATCTACTTTTGCTTGTAACTCCTTTTCCGGATCATCTTCATGGCGCGAAGTCAGCTTTTACCGCAAGGTCGGACGGCGTGAAGCATTTACTCCTTCACTCGTCACAGTAGCCTTTCGGGCGCTGATGAATCGGGAAGGGACACTGGTCGATGTAAAGATGGCAGCAGGTGGAGGTGCCGGTCTGGCGATGCGTCTGAGCAGATGTGAACATCTGCTGGAAGGCCAAGTCTATGATCCACAGCAGACAGCGACACTGGCAGCGCAAGTGGAAGAAGAATGGGCAAGCTACAGTGATCCTTTTGCTTCGGAAGCTTATCGTCGGCAAACAGCAGGAAATCTGCTCGCAGCAGGATTGTGGGAGACATTATACCAGGAGATGGAGAGAGGATGACTCTATATGCTGCTGAATCGGGAAAGTAGTGGAGAACGCTGGCGCAAACGACGGGACGGTAAGGAAAAAGTAACCGGCGAACTTCGTTATCTGACAGATATGACGGCGGAAGGCATGCTGTACGGACGGGTTCTGCGCAGCAGTCATCCCCATGCGCATATCCTGTCACTGGATACGTTGGCAGCCGAAAATTATGAAGGAGTAGTAGCTGTAATTACTCACCGGGATGTACCGGGATTGAATCGATTCGGAATTGCTGTACCGGATCAGCCAGCCTTATGTGAAGATACCGTTCGTTATATCGGCGATGCCATAGCAGCTGTAGCAGCAATTACTCCGGAAATTGCAGCCTATGCCTTATCCCTAATCCATGTGGAATACGAAGTGCTGGAGACTATTACCGATCCGCTGCGGGCCTTGGAAGATAATGCGCCACGTTTGCATCCTCAGGGCAATATACTTCACCGCACCCAGGTCAAGCATGGTGACGCAGGACATGCCCTTCAGAACTGTGCTTATGTTGTCAAAGAAGTCTACAGTACGCCTCGTCAGATGCATGCCTATATGGAGACAGAGGGCGGACTGTTTATTCCTGAACCGGATGGACGCCTCACAGTGTATGCTCCGACCCAGCATGGTTACAAGGATCGGATGCAGATTGCCCGCATTCTGGATTGGGAGGAAGAGCGAATTCGGGTTATTTCCAGTCCGATCGGGGGTTCTTTTGGCGGTAAGGACGAGTTGAACGTACAGCCCTATGGATCGCTGTTGGCTCTGAAAAGCGGTCGCCCGGTCAAAATGCATAATTCGCGCATGGAATCGGTACGTGCAGGACTTAAGCGACATCCGATGAAGATCGAGATGGAGACGGGGATGGACGAGTATGGCCGACTAAAAGCTCATCGGGTACGCATTGTCGCAGATACTGGTGCCTATGCGACGCTGGGCGCACCGGTTCTGAATTTTGCTACAGAGCATAGTATGGGACCTTATCGCTGGGAACATATCGATATAGAAGGGATATCCGTCTATACGAATAACGGTGTATCGGGAGAGTTCCGGGGCTTTGGCGGCAATCAGGCAATTTTTGCCATGGAAGGTCAGATGGATCGTTTGGCAGAGCAGATAGGTATGGATCCCTGGGAATTCCGTATGCTCAACCGCCGGTACCCGGATGACCCTGGTCCCTTGCAACAGGAGATCTGGAGAACGAATGGACTGGAGCAGGTTATGCAGGCGCTGGCTCAATCCTCGCTCTGGCAGCGCAGGGAAGCGATATCTGTTTTATCTGTTCATGATTCCTTATCAGATGCTTCTTCTTCACCTCCTTGGATCAAGCGGGGGATCGGTGCAGCGCTGGCGATGCATGGAGCAGGACTAGGTTATGGGATCGATGATCCGGCTGGAGGGCGGTTATCGCTGAATGCATCCGGACAGATTGAAGCAGCTTTCAGTTATGAGGAATTCGGCCAGGGACTGATCACGACATTGGAGATTATGCTGATCGATCTGTTTCATTGTACCGGTGAAGATATCAGTATCGTGATTGGCGATACGGACCGGGTACCTCATAGCGGTTCAAGTACCGCTTCACGTTCGACGACAATGGCATGGATGGGACTGCAGCGGCTAAAGACTCCTTTTCTGCAGGCGATTCTTCAAAAGGCGCATGATATGACCGGTATTCCGGTTGATCAGCTGACAACGGGTGAGCAAGGGATCTGGCAGATCTCTTGGGAAGATGACGCAGAAATAAGACACAAGTGTGTAGTATCCTACAGGGAAATCGCTGCAGCAGCGCAGGGAAATGAGTTTGTGTTCGATACCAAATTCTCTTATCCGACGACTCCGGATGAGGTGGTTGGCGGACATTTTCTGTATACCTATGCAGCCGTAGCGGCGGAGGTGGAAGTTAATACGCTAAGTGGTCATGTAAAATTGCTTGATACGTATCATACGGTAGCAGCGGGACCGGTCATCAATCCTATGGGATTTATCGGACAGATCGAAGGCGGCAGTGTGATGGCACTTGGATTTACGTTGACCGAGGATGCTGTAATGGAAGAAGGACATTATATGACCCGCAATATGGATACGTATATGATTCCGAGCATTCAGGATATGCATACCTCTCTGGAAGTCGAGGCGATCGAAGAGTTGCCGGAGAATGATCCTTTTGGTCCCAGAGGCATCGGAGAAATCGGCTCGGTAGCCCTGGCACCAGCGATTACGGCGGCAATTCGTCAGGCAACCGGCACATGGGTAACACATCTGCCGGTATCCAGGGATCAGCTGATCCGGCGGGCAGGAGTATGGCAGCAGGAAGGAGTGAGTCCGCGATGAAGACGACAAGCATACAGTGGCAGGCAGTAATCAATGGTACAGTCCGGGAGATCGAGATCCCCCCTTCCCGGCGGCTACTGGATATTTTGCGGGAAGATCTGGATCTGACCGGAACCAAAATTTCCTGCGAGATTGGGAGATGTGGTGCCTGTATGGTATTGATTGACGGAGAACCGATGAATTCCTGTCTAATGATGGCTTATCAATGCGAAGGTACCGAGATTACGACTATCGAAGGATTACATGGTGAGACGGAAGACGTTCTTCATCCGATTCAGGAAGCATTTCTCGAGGAAGGCGGATTCCAGTGCGGATACTGTACACCAGGCATGATCATCTCTACCAAAGCGCTGCTGGACCGGGTCCCTCAGCCTAAAGAGCAGGAGATCAAAGAAGGACTGTGCGGTAATCTATGCCGGTGTACCGGTTATGGCGGGATTATGCGTGCTGTCGAGAGCGCAGCAGACAAATGTGCTCAGCGCAGCTCACTTATTCCGGCAGTAGATTCCTGAGTGGAGTCCGACTATCTCAAAATCAGGATATAGTCGAATAAAATAGCCATTCACAAGCGCAGCCAATCCGGAATTTCAGGTGGCTGCTGTTTGGGTTGCGCAAAATGAAATGAAAAATATAAACCGTACAGCAAAATTCACCGATAATATACAGAAGTGCTAGTCTTGATAGTAGTGACTCTTAGTGGCAAAAAAATAGAACTGCAGGTTGAATTATAATAAGCTGTCTGCACTCAAAAATAGCGTGGCGGCAGAGAATGAAAATTTCCTCTCCAATCGGTCTCCGGACGAAATAGTGTTCACTGGCTCCGGTTCGTGTTATCATATAGCTTTGGCGAATAGTGACGGGATGGGATTTGCCGTAAAGGCAGGAAGCAGACATGCTGCTGTCGAATAGTACAGGACGGACTTGGTCTGCTGGATCAAATGAACAGCTGCAGCCCATTTTTGGTAAATAAACGGGAACCTTCAACCAGATAATAGAACAGACTTGAAGATTCAGGTCTGCTTATAATAGAATGACCGCAGTTCCTGAATACGGTATAGTCAGCGGTGTCCAACCTCGATAAAATTGGATTATCTGCTGATCGACCCGTCGGACTGCAAATAGAGATTATTAGGGGTACAGCAGGATTACATGAACGGATGATTATTAGTCTGCTGCATTAGCGTTGCCTGCATGGGAACCGGCAGCCGAAAGCCGTCATTGGCGTTCTCCCTTACCCGCACAGGATAAAAGGCAACAAGGAGGGGAATCATTGGAACGCGAATATATAGATTCTATGGAACAACTGGCAGATCATTATTTCCCGTCAGGGAATTGGCATATGGTAGAAGGCAAGGGTGGAATGAACAATACAACCATGTTTATTGACCATGCTTCCCGGCGTTATGTATTGCGTCGTTATGAGACACACCGCGAACCGGATAAGGTACGTTATGAACATGAAGTATTATCGGTACTTCCAGAAGTGCTGACAGGACTGGAGATTCCTCAGCCGGTCAAAGATGCCGAAGGCAAGACCATATGCATGTCCAGCAGTGAAGTGCCGGCAGGCGAGCAGGGCAGCGGCAGACTCGCGGCTTTATTTCACTATGTGGACGGCAGCAATCCCGTTCTCGCAACCGAGGATCAGATCTATCGTTTTGGGCAGGCAGCCGGCAAGCTGTCGGCGGCTCTGGCGCAGGTGCAGATTGATCTTCACCCGGTATATCCACCCTATTATCGACTGGGACAATCCTATCCGCTCTGCAGTCCGGGACGAATGGAAGCTTTTTGTGCCAATCCACCTGAGGATTTTGCCGAGATCGCCGATACATTGAACCGGATCGGAGAAGGTCTGGGTGAACAGCTCGTACGTATTACCCGGCTCGCTTCACTGCCGCATCAGCTGATTCATGGTGATCTCAATGCCTCGAATATGCTGCAATCGGAAGATGGAGAGATTACCGCTATTCTGGATTTTGAATTCGTGACCCGTGATCTGCGAGCGATGGAGCCGGCAGTATGCTTGTCGGATATGCTGAGCAGCATGGAATGGACAGAACAGGATGAATTGCGCTGTACGGCTTTTCTCAAAGGGTATGCTTCGGTAATTACATTGACAGAAGCAGAATCGGTTAGATTGCCTTTGCTTATTTTACTGCGTCGTATGGATGTGTTTATGCATTTTTTGAGCCGTTATTTCGAAGGTATTGATCAGGTAGATGTCGTGATTATGCAGGCGAAGCGTCTGGATGAAGGACTGAACTGGTACAAAAAAAGCGGCCCTCTGCTCAAAGCAGTCAGCCGCCGCATTTTTGGATATGATGTCTGATCCAACCCGGAGTTATTGTAGTACACAAGTGAATTCATCAAGTTGAGAATATTCGACGCAGCCAGCTACGGAATGCCCATCCGCGCTCGCTGCGTTTTTTGTATTTGGGCAGAGAACGATAGACAGCTATCCCCTCATCAAAAGCACTGCGTGCGGCTTCGGTGCGGCCCAGAGAGCGATCCAGCATTCCCAGCATATAATAGGCACGGCAGGAAGAAGACTGGATGCTGCGGAACTGCTCCAGATAATGCATTGCTTTTTCCTGATCGGTACCAATAGATTCGGAAGCAAGACGCAGATACGGTTCTCCATATTTAACACGGGAATTCATGGTTAATGCCTTTAAAATATGCTGTTCGCCAATGGCTTGCTGCCCGGTGTACAGCTGACAGGTCCCCAGATCATCCCAATATTCGGCAGAATCTTCATACGCATGACCGATCTGTTCCAGCCATTCGAGCGCTTCGCGATAACGCTTGCGTTCAATCAGAAGCCGAGCCAGCTCATACCGGGAAGACATATCACTCGGACTGCCGGCAACCTGGCGTCGGAGTTGACGGATACGACTCATACGCCGCAGCGGACGTACCAGACTGGGCGAAATACCGACAAATCGGCGATCCAGCAGATAAACAATAACAAGAATCACGAGCAGAGCCAGAAAAGGATTCCCCAGCAACCACCATAAAATAGAGAATAGGAAAATTTTGCTCATAACTGGACAACCTCCCATCGGCATTAATTCAGGCTGCTGGCACGCCAGTAGCTGAAAATCAAGATATCAAATACAGAAATTTTTATTAAAAAATAATCTAATTCCTTCCAAATATTCACTATTCCAGTCTAAATGATGATACAATGATGTTCAAGAAACGCTTTTTATCATAAAATGTTAACGTGAACATTTATCGATATGGAGGAATATTATGACAATCAGCAGACTACAGCCTGTGTTACGACTGGGATTGGCCGGCGAAGATGAACGCCGCAGACAGGTACAGATTCAGCAGCTGCCTATCAAGGTACTACAGATCGGCGAAGGCAATTTTTTGCGCGGATTTGCTGACTGGATGATTCAGGAAAGTATTGCTTCCGGCAAATACCATGGCAGTGTAGTACTGACTCCGCCTACACCAAGAGGTGCAGCCAAACTGGAAAAGATAGCACAGCAGGATGGACTCTATACTCTGGTCGTACGAGGTCTGCAGGATGGACAAAAAGTAGAAAAGCGGAAGCTGATCTCCGTATTCAGGGATTATGTAGATCCGTATAGCGAGTGGGAACGCTTTTTGCAGCTGGGTGAACTGGAATCTCTGGATGTAGTCATTTCCAATACAACTGAAGCGGGACTTACCTATACGCCGATGGATTATATTCCCGGAGAGCCGATTGTGAATTTTCCGGCTCGGCTGACCGTGCTGCTGCAGCGAAGGTTTACACATTTTGATGGCGATCCAAAGCGTGGTCTTATGATTCTGCCGTGTGAGCTGATCGAGAATAATGGAGATCTGCTGCAGGAGTACGTACTGCGTTATGGACGTGAGTTTGGTTTTGGAGAAGAGTTCTGCAGCTGGGTAGAGCAGTCACAGCTGTTTTTGAATAATCTGGTAGATCGCATTGTAACCGGTATGCCGGGGGATGAAGAATACGCGAGATTGACAGGCAACTGGGGATATGAAGATTCATTTCTGACGACAGCAGAGCCGTATCACCTCTGGGCGATTCAGGGAGATCCATCGTTGGATCGTCGTCTGCCGCTGGTACGTGCCGGACTTAATGTACAATGGGTACCTGATCTCAAGCCATTTCGTCAGCGTAAAGTGCATATTCTGAATGGTGCCCATACACTGATGATGCCGGCGGGACTATTACAGGGCAAGGCAACGGTTCGTGAAGTAATGGAGGATGCCGAGCTCGGTGAATGGGTGAGACAGACCGTGGAGCAAGAGATTATCCCGGCGCTGCCTATGCTGCCTGAAGAATTAAAGCGTTATGCTGCCGAGACATTCGAGCGCTTCAATAACCCCTATTTGGAGCATCGTCTGCAGGATATCGCCATGAATAGTATCAGCAAATTTAAGTCTCGTCTGCTGCCTGTATTGAAAGCGTATACAGAAAAAGAAAATCAACTGCCGCAGCAACTGGTATATGGTCTGGCTGCACTGCTGCGATTATATCAGGTCACAGCAATCGAACAGCCGGATCGTACGCTTACTTTTACTACTCAGCTACCCAACGGAAGCAGAATAGACATTCGTGATAATGCCGAGCAGCTTGAACGACTGGCTAACCACTGGGCAGAGCTGCAGCAGAATGAGTCATCGTATCGCCAAGTTGTACAGGCGATACTGGCGGATACCGGTATCTGGACGGAAGATCTGACCGCGATAGAAAAATTGGCAGAAGCAGTAGCATCCCAAATGATACAGATGGAGGCTGATCAGGCATGAATACAATGATGAGAGATCATATTGCCATTCAGCAGCAGGACGATGTGGTCATTGCCCTGCATGATATGGCACCAGGAGATACACTGGTACTCGATAATGGAGATATATTGACCATCATGAATGATATTCCTCGTGGGCATAAAGTTGCTGTCCATCCGATTCAACCCGGACAGGATGTAATCAAATATGGCTTTTCTATCGGTAAAGCCACTGTACCGATTACACCTGGCGAATGGATTCACAGTCATAATCTGCATACTGGCTTATCGGGCACCCTGGATTATGAATATCAGCCGGAACTGAACTGGCAGCCGCGGGTTATTCCGGCACATTTGCAGACCTTTGATGGTTATGTACGACCTAATGGAGAAGTAGGGATTCGCAATGAAATATGGATTGTCAATACCGTAGGCTGTATCAACAAGACCTGTGAATTGCTCGCTCGTACCGCTCATTCGGAGATGGCAGGACGTGTAGATGGCGTATATCATTTTCCACATCCATTCGGATGTTCCCAGCTTGGAGACGATCTGGAATATACACGTCAGCTGCTGAGCTCGCTCGTACTGCATCCCAATGCGGCTGGTGTGCTGGTGGTTGGTCTGGGTTGTGAGAATAATCAGATTGAGCAGTTCTCCGCCGGTATACCGGAAGAATATGCTTACAAAATTCGTTATCTCAAAGCCCAGGAAGAAGAGGATGAGCTGGAAGCAGGTATGCAGCATCTGGAAGAGCTGGTAGCACTGGCTGAACAGGAACAGCGTCAACCTCTGCCATTATCCAGACTCAAAATCGGACTTAAATGCGGTGGTTCTGATGGTCTATCAGGTATTACAGCCAATCCACTCGTTGGTGAGATTGCGGACTGGATCGTCTCGGCAGGTGGTACAGCCATTCTGACTGAAGTACCTGAAATGTTTGGTGCCGAGACTATTCTGATGAATCGTTCGGCGAGTCCCGAGGTATTTGGTCAACTGGTAGAATTGATCAATGGATTCAAGCAATATTTCGTCAATCATGGTCAGAATATTTACGAGAATCCATCACCCGGCAACAAGGCCGGAGGGATTACTACCCTGGAAGAAAAATCACTGGGCTGTACTCAAAAAGGCGGACACTCTCAGGTCGTGGATGTACTGCGTTATGGACAGCGAGTACATCAGCCGGGACTGAATATTGTAGAAGCGCCAGGGAATGACCTGGTATCCGTGACCGCACTCTCGGCTGCCGGTGCCCATATCGTGTTGTTCACAACTGGACGGGGAACTCCATTTGGTGGTCCGGTACCCACCGTCAAGATTGCCACCCAGTCCGAACTGGCGAATCGCAAAAAGCACTGGATCGACTACAATGCCGGTCAGCTGCTGGAAGGACAGTCCATGGAGCAGGTTTCTCTGGATCTGTTAGCCCGTATCGTGGATATTGCTTCCGGACGCTGCCAGACCAATAATGAACAGCGAGGATTCCGCGAAATAGCAATTTTCAAAGATGGTGTCATCCTGTAAACTGGGTATAGCCTATTATTGGATCGTATCTGGATAACCGGATACGGGAAGGAGAAGTGCGATGCCGGTGAAAGCGATGATGAACAGACGTAAGCTGGGAAATACAGGTCTTGAGGTGTCTCCGCTAAGTCTGGGAGCAGCTCCTTTGGGTCATGTATTTGGTAATATTGATGAAGATCAGGGCGTACGAGCTGTTCTGGAAGCTTTTGATCAAGGGATTAATCTGGTGGACACTTCACCCTATTATGGAGTAACCCGCTCGGAACAAGTCCTGGGACGGGCACTACGTCAAATGCCGAGAGACCGTTATATTCTGTCGACCAAAGCCGGACGCTACAATGACAGAGAGTTTGATTTTTCCCGTCAGCGGATTCTGGATAGTGTGGATGAGAGTCTGCAGCGTCTGGGAACGGATTATGCGGATATTCTACTGCTGCACGATATCGAATTTGGTGATTTGAATACAGTGCTGAATGAAGCTATTCCAGCTCTGCAGCAGTTGAAGCAGGAAGGCAAGATACGCTTTTATGGAGTGTCCTGTCTGCCACTGGAAGGATACCGGCGTGTGCTGGAACATACCGATCTGGATGTGATTTTGTCTTATTGTCATTATACGCTGAATGATTCGACATTGACCGATCTGCTGCCTTTGCTGGAAGCAAAAGGAATCGGCATCATCAATGCAGCTCCGGTTGCGATGGGTCTGCTCTCGGACAAACGACCTGCCGATTGGCATCCTGCTTCTCCAGAGATCAAGCAGCGCTGCCGCGAAGCAGCCGAATTCTGCCGACAGCAGGGGAGCAGTCTGACACAGCTGGCGATCCAGTATGCAGTCTCCAATGAACATCTGGCAACTACAATTGTAGGAACAGCAAGCACGACAGAGATTGCAGACAATATTCGCTGGGCAGATAAGCCGATCGATTCGGAACTGCTGCAGCAGGTGCTGCGTATTCTGGGACCTGTCCAGGGACAGACCTGGCCGAGCGGACACTGGACCCAAGAAGTGCTGGACGGAAGCAGTCCACTGAAGTGGCAAGGGAGTCCTTTTTAATACAGATAGATGGGCTATAGACAGATGGGATGGATTGATCCATTATAGCTATAGAGCGATAAGATCATAGAGTACAGTAACAGAAAATAACGAACGATCCCAAAAAGAACTTTGCCCATTTAAAAAGAGGAAATACGCCATGAATGTAAATAAATGGAGCAGATTCGACAAAAATAGCGATACGCAAATGTTGTAATAAACATTTTACGTATCGCTATTTTCGTGTTACAATAAATTAGGTATCCGATGTAATTATTTTACAGATAAGAGAATGGAACCACGCGCTGGAACCTCAATAGAGGAAGTAACCTGATTATTACTCAGCATGTCCTCTACGTCAAGGTTACCAAGGTCTACAGTCGACGCTTCGGCATTATGATTGAGCAGGAACAGGAACTTATGACCGTCTTTGACGCGGCATCCTGCTTCTACACCTGCAGGCGTATCCAGAACCGGCTGAATTCCTTTTTGGTCACAGAGATGCTTCATAAGTCCAGCGATGAATGTCTCTTCACCATCCGAAGCGATATACCATGCTTCACCTTTGCCGAAGGCATTACGGGTAAGTACGGGCATTCCCTGGTAAAAGTCTTCGCCGTACTGAGCGAGCACTTCGGCGCCTTCGGTATGCAGCAGATCGCACAGCATGCCGCATTGGTAGTCACCGCTCAGCTCACCGAGTGCGCTGTTCATTACGATCCGGTTATTCATCGAAGGCAGCAGGGCATCGATTTCTTCGACCCAGATGCCAAGTAGCTTGCGCAGTTCTCCCGGATATCCACCAAGCGAGACCAGATCGGACTCGCCTACGATTCCGCTGAAGAAAGTGGTAACGAAAGTGCCACCGCTGCTGGTGAATTGTTCCAACTTCTCGGCTAACCCCGGTTTGACCATATACAGGACAGGGGCGAGAATAATATCGTAATGGCTGAATTCCGAGTCGACACTAATAATATCGACCTGTACATTACGATTGTAAAAGGCTTTGTAATACTTATGAATCTGTTCGACATACTTCAGGGCAATCGTCGGTCCGCTGGATTTCTCCACCGCCCACCAGTTGTCCCAATCGAACAAAATAGCTACGCGGGCTTCGACCCGTGAATCCAGCAATTGGTCACCAAGCTGCTGCAGCTCATGCCCGAGTTCGCTGACTTCGCGGAACACACGGGTATCTGTATGACCGACGTGTTCAATGACTGCGCCATGGAATTTCTCGCAGGCGCCTGCCGAACGACGCAGCTGGAAAAACATAACTGTATCTGCACCGTGAGCGACCGCCTGGTAACTCCAAAGACGCATTACACCCGGTCGTTTCAATGAATTATACGCCTGCCAGTTTTGCTGGCTTGGTGTCTGTTCCATCAGCATGAATGGTTCGCCATTTTTGATTCCGCGCATCAGATCATGTGCCAGCGCCGTGAAGCTCACCGGCGTATCCAGACCCGGATAATTGTCCCAGGAGACAATATCCATATATTTGGCCCATTTAAAATAATCCAGCGGCTTGTAAAAGCCCATCAGGTTGGTGGTGATCAGAGCGTCCGGAATGACAGAGCGTACCGCATCGTATTCCAGACGATAGCATTCCAGCATACTGTCTGAATTAAAACGGGAGTAGTCGAGCGAGATTCCCTGGAAGCTGGAGCTGTTTTCTCCCCATTCTTCACTGCGGTTATCCGGGAGTACAATTTCATCCCAATCGTAGAAAGTATGACCCCAGAAGCCGGTATTCCAGGCTGTATTGACAGCATCCAGTGTACCGTAACGCTGTTTCAGCCAGACGCGGAAAGCTTTCTCGCAGTTGTCGCAGTAGCAATCACCGCCGTATTCGTTGGAGATATGCCAGACCAGAATCGCAGGATGATCCTTGTAGCGTTCTGCCAGACGACGGGCAATCTCAACCGAATATTTGCGGTACGTCGGACTGTTGGGACAGGAGTTATGACGTCCGCCGAATTTGCGTTTGCGTCCGTCCTTATCTGTTCGCAGAATATCGGGATAACGCGTCGCCATCCAGGCCGGATGGGCAGCTGTGCTTGTTGCGAGACAGGTATAGATACCGTTTTCATAAAGGCTGTCGATTAATTCATCCAGCCATTCGAACTGATATGTAACTTCGTCCGGCTGATTGCGTGCCCAGGAGAAAACATTCAGGGTTGTAATATCAATGCCGGCCTGCTTGAACATGCCGAGGTCTTCCTGATGTGTCTGCTTATCCCACTGCTCAGGGTTATAATCTCCACCGTAGAAGATTTTTGGAAGTTTGCTGCTAATCAATGCTGTCACTCCTTATATAAGAATAACTCTATACTAAATCATAATAACTCCTTGTAAAATATAAGATAAAACATGTATAGTATAAAAATATGGATATAGGATGTGAAAGTATCATGTACGTAACCAACCCGCACCGCCGCTTTTTTACAGAGCTCAAAGACCTTCAGCTTCCTATTCATATGGAGAGTATCGGAGAGAATCCGGATCAGGAATATATCGAACGTCCGGACGGCTATCCATGTTATCACTGGCTTCAGACGGTACATGGAGAAGGCGAATTTACATTTGGCGGTGCCCGTTATTTGCTTAAACCCGGATCGGGCGTACTGCTGGCTCCACGGGATGCCCATAGCTATCGTCCGGTAAGCAGTGTGTGGGAGACTCTTTATCTTACATTTGGTGGACCGCAATCGCTGGGACTGCTGTCTACGTTTGGGTTGTCGCATTCGGCGTATTATGAATGGGATCGGGATTGTGATCTGGAGACATTTTCCGGCAATATGCTGGGCAGTATCCGTAGTAACCGTGATTTGTCAGGGCTGGATACCAGTGCAGATCTGTACCGTTTTCTGACTCTGCTCAAAAAGCATGGACGTATTAACAACCTGCCGTCTTTGTCTCATACTGTAGAGCGACTGGCGCCATTGATGAGCTTTATGGAAGCCCATTATGACGATCCGAATATCGGGTTGGAAGATATGGCGATTCAGGTAGGGGTAAGTGCCCGCCACCTGAATACATTATTCCGTCAGACATTCGGGATGACAGCTTATGCTTATTTTATTCTGCTTCGTCTGCGCAAAGCCAAGGAATTGATGACCTTGTATCCGCGTATGACAATCAAGGAAGTATCCGGTCAGGTCGGATTCCGCGATTCCAGTCATTTTGTGGCTACATTCCGCCGTCTGGAAGGAGTAACTCCTGAACAATTTCGTAATCTTTATTAAAATGTGCGTTTGCTGATCATCAGTCATGCACATTTTGATTGAAACTATTTTGTTAAGCGCTTACAATATTAACGTTTGAAAAGGAGAACAGAATGATGGATGATGCCTGCATTATCCATCATTCTCGTTGTCAGGATTATGTTGTTCAAGCATACATATACCGGAGTGGAGGAAAAATAAATGGATAAAATATGGATTGCTGATCCTGCTATAGTGGATGACCAGGGAGAACGGCCTTATATGGTACCGTATCTGTTGCCGGATGCACGCAGTGCAGTGATTGTGCTACCGGGTGGAGGTTATGAATTCCGGGCAGATCATGAAGGTGCTCCTGTCGCAGAATGGTTGAATGAAAATGGTATTTCTGCATTTGTGCTGCATTATCGTCTTTCCCCGCGCCAACGCCGGACTCCGCTGGAAGATGGACAGAGCGCTATTCGCCATGTCCGGGCCAATGCTGCAGAATACGGAATAGATCCTTCGCGTATCGGGATTCTGGGTTTCTCTGCAGGCGGACATCTGGCTGCGATGACGGGAACTGTATTTGAAGAGAAGGAAACCGAGCTGTTAAATGGCCTCAAACGTGACATCAGCTCACGACCCGATCTGATGGTACTCTGTTATCCGGTTATTACGATGGACAGCTTTGGACATGAAGGGTCCCGTTTATCCCTGCTGGGTGATCAGGCAACAATCGAGCTGGTAACCGGCAGCAGCGCAGAGAAACAGGTGTCCGCTATGACACCGCCTGCCTTTATCTGGCATACCGCTGATGATGATGCCGTTCCGGTACAGAACAGCCTGCGTATGGCGCTGGCTCTTGAAGAACATCGAGTTCCTTTTGAACTGCGTGTATATGAGAGTGGCGGCCATGGACAAGGGCTTGCGCTGGACCATCCGGTTATGGGAAACTGGACCAGAGATTGTATATCCTGGCTTCACCGTCAGGGTTGGTAATCATTTGCTTCATAGATAGAAATTATAGATAAAGAGGAGATGGCAGAGATGAAAATGGATAAAAACAGCACCCTGTTGATGATTGGCGATTCGGTAACCGATTGCGGCCGGGGACGTCCTGTAGGTCAGAATGGTACGCTTGGAGACGGTTATGTGTCGCTTGTGGATGCACTTTTGCAAGCGGTTTATCCGGACTATGCATTCCGGGTACTGAATACGGGTATTAGCGGTAATACGGTTCTGGATCTGGAATCACGCTGGGAGCAGGATGTGTTTGCCCATACACCTGACTGGGTATCTATTATGATCGGAATCAACGATGTTTGGCGTCAGTTTGACAATCCGACCGAGCCTCATATTCATGTCTATCTGGAAGAGTATGAGCAGACACTCCGCAAGTTGGTTGAACAGACACTGCCAAAAGTAAAAGGTATCGTTCTGATGACGCCTTACTATATGTGCACGACACCCGAAGATCCGATGAGAGCAACGATGGATGTATACGGTGCAGTCGTAAAACGCATTGCTGAAGAACACGGGACCTCATTTGTGGATACACAGGCAGCGTTTGATCATATCAGTCAGTACATATATCCAGCCAGTCTGTCTCATGGCTGGGATCATGTTCATCCAAATACAAAGGGACATATGGTGCTGGCACGCGCATTCCTGCAGGGAATCGGATATGATTGGAGCCGTTCTCCGATACAGTCCTAAAAATATACCACATGGAGGAACAATCATGGAGCAGTACAAGGCAGAACTAATCATTGATGCCAGAGCCAAATTGGGCGAAGGCCCAAGCTGGGATGCAGAGCAGCAGCACTTGCTATGGGTAGATATCGAAGGCTATCAGCTGCATATCTATAATCCGGTTACCGGAGAAGATCGTACGGTGCATGTAGAAGAACATATCGGTGCCGTTGTACCGTATACCAATACTGAGGTACTTGGTGCACTGTTCAGTGGCTTTTACCGGATTCAACTGTCTGATGGCAGTAAGACATTGATTCATGATCCGGAGGAAGGGCGTCCCGGCAACCGTTTTAATGATGGCAAATGTGATCCGTCCGGTCGTTTTCTAGCAGGCACAATGAGCCTGAACGGAGAGGAGAAACAGGGAGCCTTGTACAGCATGGATACAGAAGGTCATGTACGTCTGCTGCTCGGTGAAGTGTCTACCTCCAACGGGTTAGCATGGAGCAGTGATCATCGTACGCTATATTATATTGATACGCCAACCTGCCAGATTACTGCTTTTGACTATGATCTGGAAGAAGGATCGATAGAGAATGGACGTGTAGTAGCGGAACTGGATGATAGCGATGGTTATCCGGATGGAATGACAATTGATGTAGAGGGAATGCTATGGATCGCCCGCTGGGGTGGCAGCCGTGTAACGCGCATTGATCCATCTACAGGACAGGTCATTGGTGAAGTACATGTGCCGGCCAAATGTGTCACTGCCTGCACGTTTGGCGGAGCCGAACTGGATGAGTTATACATTACAACAGCACGCGAAGATGATGAAGCAGCTGATTCTCCAGCAGGAGGCGTATTCATGGTTCGTCCGGGAGTGAAGGGCATAGCAGCCTACGCCTTCAATCAGGGGAAAGCTGTGAATTGGCCGACTACGTGATATAATTTGAACGAAGCGCCTATCTGCATCCGAGTTTTGCAGATACGAGGAATAATTGTATAACAGCGCCGCAGATTCCGTATACCGGGATGCTGCGGTTTCTGTTTATGTATCTGTCTATCATCTATGCTGTGTAGCATAATATAGATCATAACATCGAAATCATGTGGAGGACCAAATCATGAAACTGGTATTGGAAGATTGCGAACAGTCTTTGACGACACAAGATCTGCAGGATCTGGAAGAACAGCTGGGCCGTCCGCTGCCTGACTCATTTAAACAGTATTATTTACAATATAATGGTGGGTTTCTGCCTGAAGATCGGGAAGGAAATGCATTGATTGTAGGCGGGTTTGATTCGATTCGATATGGTGAGTTGCCGGCTGAAAAGCTTTATGCAGATTTGCTGGAGTCCTTTGCCGAGCTGGAACTTTTATTTCCATTTGCCTATGACCAGGGTGGAAACTGTTTTTTATTATCACTCAAGCCGTCGACGGATTATGGACGGATCTATATATGGTTAATGGATCTACAGGAACTGGCTTTTGTTATTGATTCCTTTGATGATTTTCTGATTTATTTGCAGTCTTGATTAGGAGATACAATAATGGATAAAAAGAAGACTGTAATATGACAATATTCTGTTACTTTTTATCCGACTAATCCCATCTATTTTGTTATAAAATTAGATAGGATTGAAGAAAAGAACGGTATATGATGAGCGTAGATAACAGTCTGAAGTGGGATAGGAAGGATGAAAAAGATGACCAATAAACGAATCGATCTATTTATCCGTAATGAAAAAGAAGCACAATTGGCAGCTTGGGCGGATCGTCTGGCTGTACAATTTGCTAAGCGTGCAGCCAAACATGATGAGGAAGGTTCATTTCCTTTTGAGAATTTCCAGGAATTAAAAGATGCTGGTTATGCCAAATTGACAGTCGCCAAGAAATATGGCGGAGAAGAGTTGGGACTGTATGAGTGGCTGCTTGTACAGGAGCGGATTGCCAGAGGAGACGGATCTACTGCACTTAGTGCTGGTTGGCATGGCGGTATGATGCTTCATTTCCGTGAGTCGGACGGTTGGCCGGAGCCGACCTTTTCCGAATTTTGCCGGGATGTGGTTGCTCACGGCAATATGATTAATAAATTTGCCAGTGAACGGGGTACGGGGAGTCCGACACGGGGCGGTCGTCCGCAGACAACAGCTGTACGTGCAGAGGGAGGCTGGCTGCTGAGCGGACGGAAAACCTACAGCACTTTGAGCCCTATGCTGACTGATTTTATTGTCAGCGCAGGTATTGAGAATCAGCCGGAAATCGGCGATTTCCTGGTACGTTCACGTGAGGGAGTTACCATTGAGGAGACATGGAATACAATGGGAATGAGAGCAACCGGCAGTCATGATGTGATTCTGGATCAGGTAGTTGTACCGGATCGTCAGGTGCTGTCCATCCATCTCCCTGGGACCTCCAAATCGGAACGGGATGATGGGGATGGATGGCTGCTGCATATTCCGGCCTGCTATCTTGGTATTGCTTATGCAGCTCGTGATTTTGCACTGGAATTTGCGGCCCATTACACCCCTAATAGTCTGAATGAGCCCATTGCTACACTGCCACATATCCGTCAATGGATCGGACAAATGGAGAGCGAACTGCGACTCGCGCGAACACTAATGTACGATGTGGCAGACCGCTGGGATCGTGAACCCGAGCAGCGCAAGCACATGCGGCCCGATTTTGGGATGGTCAAGTACAATGCTGTGCATCTGGCAAATGAAGTAGTGGACAAAGCGATGAAAATTGTGGGCGGAGCAGCATTGTCAAAAAATCTGCCGCTGGAGCGATTGTACCGTGATGTACGCGCCGGCCTTCATAATCCGCCGATGGAGGATGCGGTGCTGCAGACATTGGCACGTACAGCACTGGATGAGCTATCATAATGTCAGTAGTTTTGATGAGTACACTTTGTTAATGGAGGCCCCATGCTGAGCATAACCGAAATCAAGCAAAAACTGGACGACAAATTTATTCCTCTACAGGATATCGTTGATGGTCTGCGGCTCATTGAACGCAAACAAGATATCACTGCGCAAGTTCGGTGCCTGGAACAACAACTTGGTATGAATCTGCCTGCCGATTTTGTAGATTTTATCTGTAGGTATGATCTGGATCATTTTGGGTTGTGTAATGTTACTTTTGGTACAGAGAACGATTATGTAGAATGGATTCTGCATATTAACACAACGACCGGATTTGATCGTTGGTGGAGTAGTTCAGCACGTCCGGCAGCGCTGATCTGCATTGCTCAATCTGATCCGTATACATTGCTGCTGGATCTGCAGACGAGCGAAGTGTATGCGATGACCAGCGAGACAGCCGATGGAGAATGGCAGCGTGCTGCCAATCATTTTGTGCTGTTGATTCAGGGTTTGGGAACCGCTTATTTGGAATCGGTATCTCCTGAACAATTAGTACAGGCGACCGGAGCAGAGACACTGGAGTTCTGGGAGTGGGCTGTTTATTAAGACACTGAATTTGTGAATGCTTCAGTACGGGTGCAGAATTGTCTGACATAAAGGGTTTATACGAATATTTTTAAAATAGTATAATGCAGCGTATATACTCATCTATACTGCAATTTAGAGGCAGCATAAAATGCCCCAGTATGTATTTCTTGGGGCATTTTGTGCTGTTCCCAACTTCGGATTCATACATGTACTTCATGCAGAACACAGGCATCTATAACGCTATCCGCAGACAGGTTATTATGCACGTATGTCCAGACTTTTACCCAGATTCGGATGCGGAGCTTGCTGGAGCATTTGAGCCATTTGTTGACCTTGCTGTTCCATCATATCTTTTGATAAAGACATAACCTGGATTCCGGCAGCCTGAGCGACAGAAGCCTGACTCATTGCCATTGACAAAGCAGGGATATCCATGGATGCTTCCTCCTTTCCTGCCTAAGACAGGGCATAGGATGTTTATCGGCACATGCCTATACAATAATTAATAGCATCACTAAATCAGATATCGGTTTGGGTAATCATCAATTTTAATTGATCCTTTAGGTGAATATAAGGTTATTTTCAGGTGTGCTGGTTAAGATATATACATACCCCTTTTGAAAAATAGATTTTACGTAGACCCTGTCTTCCGAGATAGGGTTATTTTTTTTATGAACTTATTTACATAAATAATGGAATAAATTTACATATAATGGTTTAAAATTGAAATAAAATATTTTAAACTAATCTCGATTTTGTTTTTACCAATAAAATGGAAGCGAGATGATGGGATGAAAAAACTATGGATAACAGTCACAATGCTGGTAATGATGATGACATTGCCGGTACTGCTTCAGAGCGAAGCAAAAGTACATAAGGTGTATGCAGCAGCAGCTTACGATTATACGCTGAATTTTCCTTCTGATCGTTATCCCGAAACGGCAGACCATATCCGCGATGCAATTGCAGAAGGTCATTCGGCTGTGTGTACAATTGATCGTGCAGGTGCAAAAGATCGTCGTGAAGATTCATTGCGAGGCGTACCTACCAAATCCGGCTATGATCGTGATGAATGGCCAATGGCAATGTGTCTGGAAGGTGGTACGGGTGCGGATATTCGTTATATCAGCCCTTCGGATAACCGCGGAGCAGGCTCGTGGGTAGGGAACAGGCTCGAAGATTATCCTAATGGAACCAGAGTGCAATTCATTGTTAATTAAAAGCTATCCAAAGTAAAATAAAAACACCTCCATTGAAGTAAGCTTCTTTATGAGAAGAGTACTTCAATGGAGGTGTTTTATTTGAATTTAACTGCTGGATAAATGCACACTGCTTGAAGATAAATATCCATCAGCAGCTCTATATATTCCAGCTCCAGTGTATCGCGTATTTCTGAACATTAGGCCTGTGTGCTGTCTGTCTGCTGATTCCATCTAGGTGGTTTGACCCGCAGAGCGAGCAGGAAGCAGACACACAATACAACGGCAGCCAGGACATAAGGATAGTTAATATCCAGATCGAACAGTGCGCCTGCTACGACAGGTCCAGCGATATTCCCAAGGCTTGTATAGGCCGAGTTCAGTCCCGCAATATAGCCCTGTTCATCCCCTGCATTCTGCGACAGCTGTGTACCGATAGCCGGACGAAGAATATCCATCGCCAGAAATACCGCAAATGTAACAACAAAAATCAGGAAATACGTGTGTACGAGCAGCGTAAGCGAAATAAATATTGCTGAAGCGATTAGACAGATTACGATCAGACGCTGTCCACCGAACCGGTTGATCATCCAGCCAAATATGGTCGCCTGTACGACAGCACCGGCAATAGAACCAAATGTAATAATAATCGCAATATCACGCGCGGTGAAGCCGAATTTGTGATCCACAAATAGTGAGAAGACCGTCTCGTAATTCGCCAGTCCGAATGAAGCGACGAATACGATAACCAGACTCAGGAAATAGGGTTTGCGATATGATTCCATCAATTGACGAATCAGGCTGGTCTGAGGGCCCGCATTTTGCGCGCTGGTCAGTTGAGCGCGGCGCTCCGGACTCAATGATTCCGGCAGCAAAATGAGTGTTGCTACAGCAGCGATCAATCCGGCAATAGCGGCTGCATAAAAAGGTACACGTATACCATATTCAGCTAGCAGTCCGCCAATTCCCGGTCCAATAATAAAGCCGGTGGTAATCGCGGCATTGATAAATCCCATGCCCGCACCACGTTCTTCATTGGACGTAATATCAGCGGCGTATGCCATAACGGATGGCATAATGAGTGCCGCCCCTAGCCCGCCGATCATCCGTGATACGAACAGCAGACCTGGCGCATTCGCAATAGCAAACAGCCATTCCGAAATAGCGAATATCACCATCCCGGCAATAATCAGCTTCTTGCGGCCGACCCGGTCAGAGAGACGACCGGTAAAAGGAGAGAAGATCAGCTGGCTAATTGAGAATGCTGCGACCATCAAGCCCAGTATACTGCCTCCGATATGCAGTTCATTCATGTAGGTGGGCATGATCGGAATAACCAGCCCAATCCCGGTAAACACAAGAAAAATATTAAACATGAGCAGCAGAAGAGCTGCCCGGTTACGAAATAAGAGTGCCATTATATCCTCCACAATACCATGTATTAATTTTCATATACTGAACATTCGGTCTGTATTTATAGATAACGATTAAACTCATGAAATCAGGTATTGAATATCTGTTATACCTTTTGGGCAATACCATGCAAAAATGTCCGGATAGCAAATTGATAGCTGGTCAGCATGGTTTCAATCGAAGCGTTGCGGGACATCTGACTGAGACCTACCAGAATACTTTCGAGCACCATTGCTTTTTCTTTTACATCGCCTGCAGCGAATTCGCCGGTATCAATGCCTTCCTGAATCAGCCGCTGGTTAAACTGCAGATGCTCTGTCATCATACTGCTCATTCTTTCTTCCACTTCACTTTTTTTCTCATCATTACTGAAGAACTCGTCGGCTGCACGGGTGAGCGGATGATTCAATTCTTCCTGTATAATCTGCTCGGCCAACCCGAATAGTTTATCGGTAACCGTAGCATAGGAAGATTGTTTTTCCTGCCATTTATCGAGCCAGTCACGATCCCATTCATTTAATAGGTAGAGAAAAAGCCCTTCCTTGCTTTTGAAATGATAATAAATATTGCCTTTACTGCTGCCTGTAGCGGCAACAATATCTTCGATGGAAGTTGCCTTGTATCCCTTTTGCACGAACAGGCCTCGGGCCGCTTCACTTATTTTTTTGCGGGTCAATTCACTCTGGGCCTGCTTTTTATTCATCATACCACCTCGATACTGAACGTTTGTTCAGTATTGTAGCAAATCTCGCTATAACAAAGCAAGAGGATTGATCGATGATTTTGAAAAAGGGTTATGATATGATACGATAGCGTCGTAATTTACTGGACAAAACGCTTGCGGATAAGGAATTCCTGCTGCTTGCTGTTGGGTCCGATGCTAAATCAGAGAACGGGTGAATAAATAGATGAGAGTAATATCAGGCAGTGCCAAAGGCAGACCGCTCAAAGCAGTTCCCGGCAACGGAACACGTCCTACAACGGATAAAGTCAAAGAATCCATGTTCAGTATTATCGGTCCTTATTTTGACGGAGGGATGGTTCTGGATCTGTTCGCTGGCACAGGCGGACTTGGTATCGAAGCGCTCAGTCGCGGTATGGAACATGGCATATTTATTGATATGGAATACAAGAGTATCGAAGTTATCAAAGGCAATCTGCAAGCGGCTGGATTCAGCGATCAGGCAGAGGTGTACCGTAACGATGCCGGACGTGCACTCAAAGTACTGGCCAAAAAAGAATCGGCTTTTGATCTGGTCTTCCTGGATCCACCGTACCGGATGAAAAATGGGATAGAGCTGATGACCGAAATGCATGAACGTCAGCTGCTGAATCATGGAGCAACCATCGTGCTGGAGTTTGAATCCAAACATCGTTATCCACAGGAATTTGAGCATTTCAAGGGACTTCGTCAGGCTGTATATGGTGAGACGACTATACAGGTATACCGGTACGAACCAGAAGAGGAACAGGGAGGTTCAGAGCATGAATAATGAAACGTACAAAAAACGTGTAGCGGTGTACCCCGGCAGCTTTGACCCGGTGACTATGGGACATCTGGACATTATTCAGCGTGCTGCCCGGCAGTTTGATACATTGATCGTATCCGTGCTGAATAATCTGAGTAAAAAGCCGCTGTTCAGCGTAGAAGAGCGTGTAGCCCAGCTGAAGGAAGTTACGGCTGACCTGCCCAATGTAGAGATTGACAGCTTCCGTGATCTGCTGGCTAATTATATCCGTGAACGTGAAGCTCAGGTCATCGTACGGGGGATTCGTTCGGTGACAGACTTTGAATACGAGCTGCAAATGGCTTCCATTAATCGCGAACTCAATCCGGATGCAGAGACCATCTTCATGATGACCAATCCGCGCTACTCTTACCTGAGTTCAAGTATGGTCAAGGAGATTGCCCGTTTTAACGGCAATGTGTCGGACTTTGTACCACCGGTAATTGAACAGCAGCTTCAGCGCAAGTTCCTGTCGGCTGATCTTCACTAAAGCAGTCATCTGGAGTGGAATTGCATGGATGGACATGGGATAATATAAGGAAACAGATCGAATGCTCATACGCCTACTGGGCATCAGTGTATCAGATATCAAAGGAGAGAAACCCATGTCCGGCCCAAATCTTCGCCAGCCGCTGTCTTCAAAACGGTCTTGGCTTTATTTAGTATGTTTTATTATTTTCGTATACGTGCTTGTCTATATGCCTACGCCTTATGTGATTAATGCACCCGGCAGTGCAGACGAGCTGAAGCCGATGGTAACGGTGAGTGGTGGGGACCCTACGGAAAAAGGGACCTTTATGATGACTACCGTAGCTGTGAGTTATGCCAATATGGCTATGCTGATTGGAAGCGTATTTGATGATAACGAAGAGATCGGTCCCAAGCCGGCCCAGTCGGACCGCAAGGAATACGAGGCAGAGCAGCTTTATTATATGAACAGTTCCCAATCCAGTGCAGTAGCTGCTGCCTATCACCGGGCAGGGATTGCTTATTCGATTGAGCCACAATATGTATTTGTGATCAATGTACCGGAAGGCAACACACAGATCCATGGTGGAGATCGCTTTGTTACACTGGATGGTCAACCGATCGATTCTTTTGAAGAATTGGAGAAATTACTGAACAGGAAAAAAGCCAGCGATACAGTCAATGTTGCTTTCGATCGTGCCGGGACGACGGTGAAGCAGCAGATTACACTACGGAGCTTCAAAGATGCCAGTGGCAAATCACGTGTCGGTTTTGGTGTATCGATTGGCGAAGTACAAAAAGTCGCACCGACTAATCCGGCGCATGAAGTTCATTTTGCCAGTACAAGTATTGGCGGGCCTTCGGCAGGTCTCATGTTCACACTGGAGATCTATAATCAGTTGACCAAGGGAGATTTGACCAAAGGATACCGGATTGCAGGTACAGGCACTATTGATGTCAAAGGAAATGTAGGGGTTATTGGAGGCGTCCAGCATAAAGTGGTAGCCGCCCAGGCCAAAGGGGCCGAGATGTTTTTTGTTCCTCAGGGCAATTACACAGAAGCACAGAAGCAACTGCAAAAGATGCACTCCACCATGAAGCTGATTCCGGTCAGTACACTGGATGATGCACTGCAGGAATTGAACAAGCTACCAGTCAAAAGCTGAGTCAGGCCCAATAAATGTTACTGCGTTATGCGTAATTAGCATAGCTTGATGCATCATTGCAGCAGCCTGATATATGAAGATGGCCAGTCGGTTCTCACTAAATATGCTGTATGATCATAACAAAAAGCACCGTCACAAGAGGACGGTGCTTTTTGCTATACTTTTGCATTGTTTTTACTATATCGATGTATCTTTTAATATTGTTGGTGTCCGTTTTGCGGTACTTCTATATCTATGGCCAACATGAATGCGTGCAGACAGATTACACTCTGATTGGTGCACGATAATAATCGGAATAAAGCTGCTTTATATCCTGCGCAGCGAAAGCCGAAGCCTGTATCACTGTTGCACGGATATCAGCTTCCATATGGGGATGATCGGTATCGGCAGGGCGTGTAATAACAGGAAGCGTGGAGGTTTTCTTCATTAATTTGAGCAGCTGCCTGCCATTCTCGGTAAATCCCAGTACACGCAAATAACCAGCACCCTGCTGCAGCGACTCCTCTGTAAGCTCTGTACGTCTGTGACCAAGCAGCAGATGGGCGATGAGCCGCTGCAATCGTGCATAGGTATAGCGTCTCGTTTTCAGACTGGCGAGCAGCCCGGTCACCGAACACTCTTCCAAAGAGGTCAATTTGGACAACAGCCTGTGTTCCAGTCCTTCATTCATATCATAATACTCGGCCAGTTGATCAGGCTTAGAGGTAGAGAGAATCTGTAGCAGCGGCTGCCAGAGTGCATTGACATGAACCGGACCGCGTCCGGATTCGATTTCACTGGCAATAATATGCATGACCTGTTCCGACATATAGGCAGCAGCCTGCCCGGGTTCTTCCATCAGGAGCCTGCGTATCGCTGTCGCACTGGCAATCTGTTCATGAACAGGATGCAGATCGTGGTAATGGGACTTCTCCCGCTGGATAGTGCCCGGTATAATGGAACTTTTCAGCCGCCGTAGCGCAATCAGATACTGGAGTCCCAGCGTATTATTAGGCTCCTGCAGCAGAGCAGCAGTCTGAGGTGCGATATATCCTGTACTGCCTGCAGCCTGACTGAGCGCTGCAGGATAGCTTAGCCCTTGTTTGAGATGCTCCTGCAGTTGCAGTCTGAATTCGGGTGTCTCATCGGTTAGAAGGTCAGCCAGCGTACTCAGATCAGACAGTGAACCGACTTCGCTGCCAAAAACCAGCTGATCGACGATTCCGGTTGCGTTCAGCAGGGAGACGGCTCCATAGGCGAACCATTCTGCCGGCTGTACTACATAGACCGACGGCAACTCTATCACCAGATCGCAGCCCGAACAAAGCGCCATTTCAGCCCTGGCCCATTTGCTAAAAGCTGCCGGTTCCCCACGCTGGGTAAATCCGCCGCTCATAACAGCGATGACCGCGTTACAGCCTGTTTGCTCACGCGTTTTATGTATATGCAGTAGATGTCCGTTATGCAGCGGGTTATATTCTACAATAATGCCTGCAACTTTCATAAATACTCTCCTCATTTCGGTAAAAATATGGTAAAATAAACGGTATGCGCAATTTATAATTGTAAGTATAAACGATAAGTTTACGATATCATTATACTGAATTAATAAATCATACGTTGACAAAAAGAGTCATTAATCGGTATAATAATTTTTGTTTGTTTGGAGTGATAATGATGCAATTCCAATTTAGAAAAATGGCGCAGAGCGATCAGCCTATAGAGTTTCATCAGACACTTGATTCCGGCTTTGTAAAAAGCGGACGTAACGATATCCTGTCAGCTTCACCTTTACATGTGGATGTAAAAGCGAAGTACAGAGTAGATCAGGCTGTTGATGTGAACGGAACGTTGAAGCTTGACTTACAGATGGCGTGTGCACGCTGTTTGAGACCTGTAGATCTGCATCTTGATGTAGCGATACAGGAAGAAATCAGACACGGCGCAGAACCGGAGAACGTAGCCGAGGAAGATGATTCAGTATACGTGAATAGCGATACTGTTGAACTTCAACCTTATCTGGAAGAAGCTGCTTTAATGGATTTGCCGGCGTCAGTTCTATGCAAGGATGATTGCAAAGGACTGTGCCCGACATGTGGAGTCAACCTGAACGAACAGGATTGTGATTGCGATAACCGGCCGATTGATCCTAGGCTGGCAGGACTTAAGGATTTTTTCAAATGATTTGATAACTCTGTTTTCAGAGTGTTAAATGGCATTCAACTAGATTAAGGAGGTGGGAACGATGGCAGTACCTCAACGGAGAACTTCCAAAACACGTCGTGACAAACGTCGTACACACTTTAAATTGGCAGTACCAGGTATGGTAAAATGCGAAAACTGCGGAGAAATGAAATTATCTCACCGCGTGTGCAAAGTGTGCGGAACTTACAAGCAAAGAGAGATTGTACAACAATAGTCTTTCACAAAAGTAGTGCTTCATCACTTGATGAAGTGCTACTTTTTTGTTTGCTTAGGGAATTCTTGGCAGGAATATCGGGGACATAATAGCAGAGAGTATGCCACAAATCAGCTGTCAGTCCTTGCTATACAAGGGTTTGGCGAAGAAGATAGGACTGCCTCTTTCTTTTTGCGGAAATATGCTTTATACTACATTCTTAGTACCAGGTTCTAAAACAAAACCAACAGGTTTACATATAGCTTTAAAAGAGAAGGATGACATTATTCGAATGTCATTATGGATTGAAGCAACAGCGAACAAGGGAGGTGTGTGGCCATCGAACGTTTGCCCAAAAGGCAGCGGCAGCAGCGGCTTGTCAAAATGATTGATGATAACCCATTTGTTACGGATCAGGAACTGACCCGGCAGCTCAAAGTCAGTATTCAGACGATTCGTCTGGATCGGATGGAGCTGGGGATTCCCGAACTGCGCGAGCGGATGAAGCTGATGGCTGAGCGTTCCTACGATCAGGTCAAATCACTGCCGCTGGATGAAGTCATTGGGGAAGTTGTTGATTTGCAGCTGGACAAGAGTGGTATTTCGATTTTTGAGATTCGTGAGGAGCATGTATTCTCGCGTAACCATATTGCCCGGGGCCACCACATTTTTGCCCAGGCCAACTCGCTGGCTGTCGCTGTAATCAATGATGCGATAGCTCTTACAGCTTCAGCGGATTTGCGTTTTGTACGTCCGGTGAATCTGGGAGAAAAATGTATTGCCAAAGCCTATGTACAGTCCGGTGCAGCCCGCAAAGGCAAAGCCAGAGTGGAAGTGCTGACCTATGTAGGCGAGGAAATGGTATTCCAGGGGAACTTTGTGATTTACCGGTCAGACGGGGAAGAACACGATGAAGGAGGACTTGATCATGCGAATCGCGATTGATGCGATGGGGGGAGATCATGCTCCAGACAGCAATGTCTTAGGCGGATTACAGGCAGCAAAAGAGTGGAAGGATACAGAAATCATCCTGGTGGGTGATGAACAGCGGATGCGACCGCTGCTGTCCGAGATCCCTTTCAATCTACGTATTGTACATGCATCCGAAGTGATTGAACCGGATGATGAGCCGGTCAAATCCGTACGGCGCAAAAAGGATGCTTCGATGGTAGTCGCAGGCCGGATGGTCAAGAATAACGAAGCTGATGCGATGATTTCTGCTGGGAATACCGGAGCACTCATGACAACAGGATTGCTCGTGGTTGGACGGATGCCGGGTATCGAGCGACCGGCACTTGCACCGATGATTCCAACAATCGATGGTCATGGTGTACTGGCTCTGGATCTGGGAGCGAATATGGATGCCAAGCCCGAGCATCTGGCGCAGTATGCGCTGATGGGCAGCATCTATCGCGAAAAGGTTCAGGGAGTAGCCAATCCTCGTATTGGTCTGCTGAATGTCGGCACCGAAGCCCAAAAAGGCAACGAGCTGACCAAAGAGGCGTTTCCCCTGCTGGAAGCACTGCCGATCAACTTTGTAGGTAATGTAGAAGCGCGGGATATTCTAAATGGTGTATGCGACGTCCTCGTATGTGATGGATTTGCAGGCAATATACTGCTCAAGTCCATGGAAGGAACCGCGTCGGCGATTTTTTCCCTGCTAAAGGATAGCTTTACCAGATCACTCAAGAACAAGCTTGCAGCAGCCGTGCTTATGCCCGAGTTGCGTGGTCTTAAGGATACGCTGGATTACAAGGAACACGGTGGTGCGCCGCTGCTCGGACTCAACGGCCTGGTTGTCAAAAGCCATGGTTCATCCGATGCGGGAGCGATCAAGAACGCGGTACGTCAGGCAAGAGTAGCTGTTAGCAGCGGCCTGGTTGCCAACATTTCCAAAGAAGTTATACAATAGGTTTTTGTTGAATTGTCATTTGCACGGTTTTGCAGATTCTATCCATCATGGAAATTAGCGAGAAAAGAGTGACATATATGAGCGTTGTGCCTATCGGAATTATCGGAACAGGAAAATATGTTCCTGAAAAAATATTAACCAATGCAGATCTTGAGAAAATGGTCGAGACCAATGACGAATGGATCGTCAGCCGTACGGGTATCCGTGAGCGTCATATCGCTGCTCCGGATCAAGCGACTTCAGATCTGGCTTACGAAGCTGCTATCAAAGCGATTGCTTCTGCAGGTATCACCGCTGAAGATCTGGATCTGATCGTTATTGCAACGATTACACCAGATATGTCTTTCCCATCCACTGCCTGCATTTTGCAGGAGAAGCTGGGCGCCAAGAAAGCGGCAGCTTTTGACCTGTCTGCTGCTTGTTCCGGATTCGTATATTCTCTGGCAGCTGCGACAAGTATGCTGCAGATGGGCATGTACAAAAATGCACTGATTATCGGTGCCGATACATTGTCCCGTATTACAGACTATACCGATCGTAATACATGCGTACTGTTCGGCGATGGAGCCGGCGCAGTAGTGATCGGTGAAGTTGGCGAAGGACGCGGCTTCAAATCCTTTGACCTCGGTGCTGAAGGTGCAGGCGGCGAACTGCTCAAACTGCCAGCTGGTGGTTCCAGAACACCGGCATCTGCAGATACCCTGGAAGCCAAACAGCACTTTATCCAGATGAGTGGCCGCGAAGTATTCAAATTCGCAGTGCGTGTTATGGGAACAGCGACTGAGGAAGTACTGCGCAAAGCAGAAATCTCCAAAGATGATATCGATCTGTTTATTCCCCATCAGGCGAATATCCGTATTATCCAGTCTGCGATGGAACGTCTGAATCTGAGCGAAGACCGTGTTATGGTCAACGTACAGAACTATGCCAATACCTCTGCAGCCTCTATTCCGCTGGCATTGGTAGAAGCTGTAGAACAGGGACGAATCAAAGAAGGCGACCGTGTTGTAATGGTCGGTTTTGGCGGTGGATTGACATGGGGAGCATCCGTACTGGTATGGTAACGGGTGATCATGTTAGTATTAGAACTGCATGAGCATGACAGCAAATGAATGATCAAATATAATTGACGGATTTCAGGAGGTTATTTCGAATGGGTAAAATCGCATTTGTGTTTCCCGGACAGGGAGCACAAAAAGCAGGCATGGCCAAAGATGTATATGATGCAATGCCGGAAGCGGCAGTGTATTTCAACAAGGCTGATGAAGTGCTTGGTTTTCCTATCAGTACACTCGCTTTTGAAGGTCCGGAAGAAGAACTCAAACAGACTGCCAATACGCAGCCTGCACTGCTGACAGCCAGCATTACGCTACTGGAAGCACTCAAGGCTCGTAATATCCAGGCAGACTATGTCGCAGGACACAGCCTGGGTGAGTACAGTGCGCTTGTGGCAGCTGGAGCATTATCCTTTGAGGATGCGGTAGCGATTGTCCGCGCCCGCGGACAATTTATGGAACAGGCTGTACCGGCAGGTCAGGGGGCAATGGCAGCTGTACTGGGTGCAGAGCGCGAAGCGCTGACAACACTGTGTGCGGAGATTACAGCAGCTGGTCATGCGGTAGAGCTGGCCAACGTCAACTGTCCGGGACAGATCGTGGTATCGGGTTCCCGGGAAGGCGTCGATGCTGTTGCCAGCCGGGTCAAGGAAATTGGCGGCAAGCGTGCGATTGCACTGGAAGTGAGTGGACCTTTCCATTCTTCCATGATGAAGCCTGCGGCCGAACGTCTCGGCGAGCGCCTGCAGGAGGTACAAATTCAGGATGCAAAAGTTCCGGTTGTAGCTAATGTGACGGCCAGCCAGGTCACTGCGGGAGATGATATCCGTACCCTGCTGGTAGAACAGGTATACTCTCCTGTATTATGGGAAGATAGCGTGCGTTACCTTATTAACGAAGGTGTAGATACATTTATCGAGATTGGACCAGGCAATGTACTGACCGGCCTGATCAAAAAGATCGATAAAAATGTACGACTCATCAATGTCAACAGCCTGGAAAGTCTGGAAGCTATTGAAGTTGACGCCTGATACAGGCTTAACTTGATAACCACTCAGCATCTATTATGAATGGTACCTGAAGAGGGAGGAATGGTTGGAAATGAGTAAACCGCTTCAAGGGCAAGTTGCACTGGTTACAGGAGCATCCCGTGGTATTGGACGCAGTATTGCGCTTGCGCTGGCTGCTGCCGGTGCCGATGTAGCTGTCAACTATGCAGGCAGTGAGTCTGCTGCCCAGGAGACTGTAAGCCAGATCGAAGCCATGGGTGTGAAAGCTATTGCTATTCAGGCCAATGTCGGCAAGACCGATGAGGCAGAAGCCATGGTCAAGCAGGTCAATGATTCTTTTGGCAGACTGGATATTCTGATCAACAATGCAGGGATTACGCGTGATAATCTGATCATGCGTATGAAAGAAGAAGAATTTGATCAGGTCATCGAAACCAATCTCAAAGGCGTATTCAACTGTCTCAAAGCAGTAACACGTCCAATGATGAAGCAGCGTTATGGCCGGATCGTCAATATTTCTTCTGTAGTGGGTGTACAGGGTAATCCTGGACAAGCCAACTATGTGGCAGCCAAAGCAGGAGTGATTGGTCTGACCAAATCTGCGGCCCGTGAGCTCGCTTCGCGCGGAATCACTGTTAACTGTGTAGCACCAGGCTTCATCGCTACCGATATGACAGATGAACTAAACGAAGATCAGCGTGCCGGCATTCTGAACACCATTCCTCTGGGACGGCTCGGTCAACCGGAAGAGATTGCTCAAGTAGTATCTTTCCTGGTCTCGCCTGCTGCTTCCTATATGACGGGTCAGACCCTTCATGTAGACGGCGGAATGTACATGTAATATATAGGGCATTCTTACAGATGCTTATATAGATTTTTATCTACAATTTTCGTATAATACTTGGAAGAGGAGGTGAACCGGATGTCTGATGTTTTGGAGCGTGTAAAACGCATCGTTATCGACCGTTTAGGCGCTGACGAGGCTGATATTAAACTTGAATCTTCTTTCAAAGATGACCTTGGCGCAGATTCCCTCGATGTGGTGGAACTCGTTATGGAATTGGAAGATGAATTTGACCTGGAAATTTCTGATGAAGACGCGGAGAAAATTACGACCGTAGGTGAAGTTGTGAACTACATACAATCTCATACCTAAGGATCATAAGTCCCGTTACCTGCGATATACTGCAGGTCGGGACTTCTCCACATTTTTGGCGTCTATCGGAGTGAATACAAAATATACACATGCAGTCGATATGAGGTGAATGTGTTTGAAGCATAGAGTGGTAATTACAGGCCTTGGAGTCATGACAGCTCTGGGCAAAGACAAAGATACATTTTGGAATAATTTGATGGCCGGCAAGTCCGGTATTACACCGATTCAAGGATTTGATGTGAGCGACTATCCTACGAAAATCGCCGCACAGGTTCATGATTTTAACCCGGAAGAATATATGGAACGCAAAGATGCGCGCAAGCTCGATCGTTTCGTACAATTTGCAGTAGCTGCTACAGCCGAAGCGCTCAAAGACAGCAAGCTGAATGTGCGTGAAGATGCAGATCCTGAACGTGTCGGCGTTATTATTGGTTCCGGTATTGGTGGTCTGGGGACGTTTGAAGATCAGCACAGCATTTTGCTGGAAAAAGGTCCAAAACGCATCAGTCCATTTTTCATCCCGATGATGATTGCGAATATGGCTTCCGGCCATGTATCCATCATTCATGGAGCGAAAGGACCCAACGTAGCACCTGTCACCGCTTGTGCGAGCGGCAGTCACGCTATCGGGGATGCTTTCAAATTTATTCAAAGTGGCGAAGCAGACGTTATGATTACCGGCGGAGCGGAAGCGACGATTCGTCCTACCGGACTCGCAGGATTCTGTTCGATGCGCGCCATGTCTACACGCAATGATGATCCGACTGCAGCCAGCCGCCCGTTCGATACCGGACGTGACGGATTTGTAATGGGCGAAGGTTCGGGCATACTGATTCTGGAATCTCTGGAACATGCGCAAAAACGCGGTGCTCACATTTATGCAGAGGTTATTGGTTATGGCCTGAGTGCAGATGCTTTCCATATGACAGAACCCGATCCGGATGGACCGGCACGCTGCATGAAGATGGCGATCCGTACCGCAGGTATCCAACCGGAAGATATTGATTATATCAATGCTCATGGTACATCTACACCTGTAGGCGACAAGTCCGAGACTCGTGCGATCAAAATGGCACTGGGCGAGCATGCAGCGAATATTGCTGTCAGCTCCACCAAATCCATGACGGGTCATCTGCTTGGAGCAGCGGGCGGCGTGGAAGCGCTGATCTGTGCATTGTCCCTGCAAAACCAAATTATTGCGCCAACGATCAATCTGCATGATCAAGATCCGGAATGTGATCTGGATTATGTACCGAATGAACCACGTCAGGCCAATTTGAATGTAGTAATGTCCAACTCTTTTGGATTCGGGGGACATAATGCCTCGATCATCCTGAAGAAATTTGAAGCGTAAGGAGTCAGTTTCTTGAACGGAGATGTGAAACAGCTACAGCAACAAATTCAAATTCAGTTTCATAACCGCCAGCTGCTCAAACAGGCGTTCACACATGCGTCTTATGTGAACGAACATCGCTTCAGTCAGCATCAGGATAATGAACGTCTGGAGTTTTTGGGTGACGCGGTTTTGGAGTTGACGGTGTCGGAGTATCTGTACAATGAATATCCCGAACGTCCGGAAGGTGAACTGACCAAGCTGCGTGCAGCTATAGTCTGTGAGCCTTCACTCGTGAAGTTTGCGGAATCGCTTGATTTTGGACGTTATGTTCTGCTCGGCAAAGGAGAAGAACTGACAGGCGGACGTCAGCGTCCGGCATTGCTCGCAGATGTATTTGAATCTTTTATAGGAGCGTTGTACCTGGATCAAGGCCTGGATGCCGTAAAATCTTTCCTGGATAAGTATGTATTCTCAAGCATATCGCCCGGTGGCCAGTTCCAGATGATGGACTTCAAAACGGAACTGCAGGAACTTACCCAGCATCATAATATGGGCGTTTTGGAGTATCGTATCGTCGAGGAAAAAGGTCCTGCCCATGAGCGGGAGTTTGTCTCGGAAGTATATATGGGAGAAGAGAGCCTTGGCCAGGGATCAGGCCGCTCCAAAAAAGAAGCGGAACAACGCGCGGCATCTGCTGCACTGAACCGGTTGAAGCTGAAATAACATTCTCTTTTCTGACAATTACAGGACAAACAAAGAGCAAAGAGCAGTCATAGCCCCCTTGAGGAGTACAAGAGGCACGACCGCTTTTTGCTCTTTTTCCATTGATGAAGCAGCAGGTAATTATGCTACAATAGCAGTAGAGGTGAACACGAACTATGTTCCTGAAAAGAATTGAATTATCCGGTTTTAAATCATTTGCCGACAAGACGGAAATGGAGTTTGTCAAAGGCATTACAGCCGTCGTTGGACCTAATGGCAGCGGCAAAAGCAATATCTCTGACGGGATTCGCTGGGTACTGGGTGAACAGAGTGCCAAATCTCTGCGCGGTGGCAAAATGGAAGACATCATCTTCGCGGGCAGTGACTCGCGCAAGGCAGTCAGCTATTCGGAAGTATCACTCACACTAGATAATGAAGACCAGGCACTGCCGCTTGATTTTAATGAAGTGACAGTGACTCGCCGCGTTCATCGCAGTGGAGACAGCGAATATCTGATCAACAAGCAGACCTGTCGTCTTAAGGATATTACCGAGTTATTTATGGATACCGGTATCGGTAAGGAAGCCTATTCGATTATTGGACAAGGGCGGATCGAGGAGATACTCAGTACCCGTTCGGAAGACCGTCGGGGTATTTTTGAGGAAGCTTCCGGTATTGTCAAATATAAGTCCCGCAAAAAAGATGCTGTCCGCAAGCTGGATGATACGGAGCAGAATCTGCTGCGTATTTTTGACCTGGTGCACGAACTGGAAGATCAGATCGGACCACTCAAAGAGCAATCAGCCAAAGCGCTGCATTACAAAGAACTCAAGGAAGCACTGAAACATAAAGAGATATCGCTCTATGTACACGAGATCGAACGCATTCATACGGCATGGAGTCTGGCAGGAGACAAGCTCAAGGAACTGGAAAAGGTTCAAGAAGCACTGGCAGCCGTAGTCGCTGGTCATGATGCCAAGCTGGAAAATGAACGCGGTGCCCTCCGTGAAGCAGAGCAGGCTGTCGAGCGGTTGCAAGAGCTGCTGCTGCAGTACAGCGAACAGGCAGAAAAAGCAGAGGGAATGGGCGAACTGCTCAAGGAGCGTCGCCAGAATCTGGAGAACAATCGTAGACAGTTGGGAGCGGCGCTGGAGCGTAGTGAAGAGCGTACCAGTCAGCGTACCGGCGAGACCGAACAGCTTCAGACACGGCTAACTGAGCTGAATGAACAGCTGTCCAGTCTACAGCAGACACTCACTCGTGAAGAAGAACGGCTAACCGGTATTAATGGAGGTATTCAACAGAACCAGGAAGAGAGCCTCAAAGGTGATCTGCTCGAGCTCATGAATACAATGGCACAGACACGTAACGAAATCCGTTATGCCGATCAACAGACCGAAGCTACGCAGCGTCGTATGGTACGGGCAGAGAGCGAGTCCGGCAAATGGCGTGATGAGAAAAAACGCCTGGAAGAAAGTAAAAGTACATTGACTTCAGTCATGGATAAGCTAGCCAAGGAAATTGCCAAAGTCAGAACGGATTATATCCAGCAGAGTGAGCAGCTGCATGCCCTGCAGAAGTCGGGCGAAGAAATGCAGACGTCTATCCGCAAATGGGAGCAGCGCCGCGAAGCACTTATTTCCCGGCGTGATACGATGCAGGAAATGCAGGAAGACTTTGAAGGCTTTATGCTAGGTGTCAAAGAAGTACTCAAAGCCTCCCGCAATAATCAGCTGCCCGGTGTACATGGTGCAGTTGCAGAGCTGATTCGGGTGCCTGAGCATCTGGAGCAGGCAATGGAAACTGCACTGGGCGCCTCTGTTCAGCATGTGGTTATGGAGAATGAAGAAACGTCCCGCCGTGCGATTGCTTTCTTGAAGCAGCGTCAGCTGGGACGTGCAACGTTCCTGCCGCTTAATGTTATTCGTCCTCGTCGTATTCAGGACAGTGACAAGCGTCTGGCCGAGAGTGCCGAAGGCTTTGTAGGTATCGGGGCTGAACTGGTTGGTTATGATGAACAGTATGCCTCTATTGTCGGCAGTCTGATCGGTAGTGTCGTTATTGCGGAGACGCTGGAACAGGCGAACCGTATAGCTGCGAAGCTAAGTTACCGCTACCGTGTGGTTACACTCGAAGGTGATGTAGTCAATGCCGGTGGTTCCATGACAGGCGGAAGCCAGCATAAGAAAAACACTAATTTGCTGGGACGCAAGCGCCAGCTGGATCAGCTGGGTGAACAGATTATCGAGAGTGAAGCACAGATCAAGCGCCTGCAAGAGGAGATTCAGCAGATGCGTCAGCAACTGCAGGATACGGAGACCAGACTGGATCAGCTGCGTGCTGCAGGCGATCGCAAACGTACGGAAGAACAGCAGGCCGCCGGCGAACTCAAACAGCTGGAGCATGAATTCCGTCATGTGAATGAGCAATATGAACTGTATGGTCAAGAGAAGACGACGTATAACGAAGAACTTGCTGCTATCGCCAAATCGCGCAAAGAATCCGAACAGAAACTTGCTGAACTACAGAAGCAGGAGCAGAAAATCCAGGCGGATATTCAAGCGGCCGAGCAGGCACGCAAATCGAATGAGTCGGTAAAAGAAGAGCTTCAGGAGAAAGTGACCGATCTCAAAATTCGTGAAGGCAAACTCAGCCAGGAAATTTTCTCGCTGGAAGAGCAAATGTCTCGTACCCAGGAAGAATCTCAGGATTACGGACGTGAGCTGGAAAGCAATCGTGAGCAGTTGTCTTCTATTGATAAGGATCTAGAGAAAAATAGCCGCGAACAGCAGCGCCAGCAGGAAGATCTTGTTCGTCTGCGTCGCAAGCGCACCGAGACGAGCGAAGAGCTGGAACTCAAACGTGCGGAACGAACCAGACTGCAGCAGAAGTTGGATCAGGAAGAAAACAAAACCCGTGAACAGCGTAATGAGCTCAAGACCATAGAGGATGAGCTGCGCAAAACAGAGATCCAGGTCAATCGTCTTGACGTAGAGCTGGAGAATATTCTGTCCAAGCTGCAAACCGATTACGAATTGACTTATGAAATGGCCAAGCAACGTTATGAACTGCCTGAAGATGTGCAGAATACGGAGCAGGAAGTACGCGGTCTGAAATCGCAGATTACTGCACTGGGCGATGTGAATCTGGGTGCCATTGAGGAATATCAGCGTGTAAACGAGCGCTACGAATTCCTGTCCGAGCAGCAAAATGATCTGATCGAAGCCAAAACAGCCTTGTATCAGGTCATCAAGGAAATGGATGATGAAATGTCCAAGCGTTTCAAGCATACGTTCGAAGCGATTCGTGGTCAATTCGGCACTGTATTTGCCAAGCTGTTTGGTGGAGGCCGTGCAGATCTGGTACTGGCTGATCCGGAGCGGATGCTGGAGACAGGGATTGATATTGTAGCCCAGCCTCCGGGCAAAAAGCTGCAAAACCTGCAGCTATTATCCGGCGGAGAGCGTGCATTAACAGCTATGGCCCTGCTGTTTGCCATTTTGCAGGTCAAGCCGGTTCCATTCTGTGTACTGGATGAGGTAGAAGCAGCGCTGGATGAAGCCAATGTAGTACGTTTCGCCCAGTATCTGCGCGAATTTTCCGGTCAGACCCAGTTTATCGTGGTTACTCACCGCAAAGGTACCATGGAAGAAGCAGATGTATTGTACGGTGTCACTATGGAAGAAGGCGGAGTATCCAAGCTCGTCTCTGTTCGTCTTGATGATGTAGACGAAGCGGATATTGCTTGACAACCGGCTTGCCAGTATTCAGCGGGCGATGTAGGCACATATAAGGTGAAAGTGGCAACATTACATGGAATCCAGTCTTTTCATCATACTCACTCCTATTTATCAATCATAATTTGAACAAAGCATATACCAATGGAGGCATTCTATGAGCTTTTTTAAGAAACTAAAAGAGAGCATTTCCCAAAAAACAGAAACAGTCACCAAGCAATTCCGTGACGGTCTGGAAAAAACACGTAAAGGGTTCGTCGAGAAAGTATCTGATCTGGTCATCCGTCGCAAAAAAATCGATGAAGAGTTCTACGAAGAGCTGGAAGAGATTCTGATTGGTGCGGATGTTGGTGTCAATACAGTTATGACACTTATTGATGATTTGCGCGCTGAAGTCAAGAAAAGACGAATCGAAGATGCAGCTGACCTGCAACCGGTATTGTCCGAGAAATTGACCGAGCTGCTGCGTGGGGATGAGAATCCGGGACTTAATATGAGCACCGATGATATTACAGTCATCCTGTTTGTCGGCGTAAATGGTGTAGGTAAAACAACTACAATCGGCAAAATGGCACATCGCTTTAAGCAGGAAGGCAAAAAAGTCATGCTTGCTGCCGGTGATACATTCCGTGCGGGTGCTATTGAGCAGCTGGAAGTATGGGGACAGCGTGCAGGTGTTGAAGTAATCAAACAGCAGTCCGGTTCAGATCCGGCAGCGGTTATGTATGATGCAGTTCGTGCAGCCAAGCAGCGCGGAGTAGACGTACTGCTGTGTGATACAGCTGGACGTCTGCAGAACAAAACCAATCTGATGGAAGAATTGAACAAAATTTTCCGTGTAATTCAGCGCGAGATTCCTGATGCTCCGCATGAAGTACTGATGGTACTGGATGCAACAACAGGTCAGAATGCCCTGAGTCAGGCAAAACTGTTCGGCGAGAAGAGTGGAGTGACAGGGCTGGTACTGACCAAGCTGGATGGTACAGCCAAAGGCGGTATTGTCGTTGCGATCCGTCAGGAACTGAATCTGCCGGTTAAATTTATCGGTCTTGGCGAGAAAATTGACGATCTGCAGCCGTTTGACAGTGAGCAGTTCGTTCATGCTCTGTTCGCTGGCTTGATTCAGGCGGAAGAAGAGGCCGAGCAGGCTGAAGCAGACCAACAATAACACTGCAGGTATTAAGGATATGCCGTCTTGGTAAGGCGCCCGGGTGGAATGTCAGGGCAAATAGGTTTACAATGAAGAGAGTATCTACAATTCGGATCAACATTATAGAGTAGCTCTGGCTTGGATTAGGATATGGCTGGAAAACAGACAACACAGAATTCCCATAGAGACAGATAAAGAGGATTGGATACGGAAACGAAGAGAGGAAGTGAATTATGGCGGATACGTACACTTACACACGCAGGGAAGAGGTGGCCAATGCGGTCACTCATGGAATCGGTGCGGTTCTTAGCATCGCTGCGCTCGCCATACTGATTACATTTGCCAGCCTGAAAGGAACGCCATGGCATATCGTGAGCTTCACGATCTATGGAATTACCATGCTGCTGCTGTATATCAGTTCAACACTCGTGCACGGTTTCAAAGACGGAAAAGCCAAAGATTTATTCGAAATCTTCGACCATTCAGCCATTTATCTGTTTATAGCGGGAACATATACTCCATTTATGCTGCTCGCTGTCAAAGGGACACTCGGATGGAGCATTTTCGGAGTAGTATGGGCAATAGCCCTGTTCGGTTGTGCGTTCAAAGCTTACTTTGTCAAACGATTCCTGTTCATGTCGACTATTTTTTATCTATTAATGGGCTGGCTCATTGTCATCGCCTGGGGACCACTTACGGCATCACTTGCGCCGGGAGGCATGGCACTGCTTATTACTGGCGGACTTATGTACACGCTGGGCACCGTATTTTATGTATGGCGCGGATTTCCTTTTCATCATGCTGTATGGCATCTATTTGTACTGGCAGGCAGCATTCTTCATTTCTTTGCAGTATTGTTCTACCTGCTGCCGCTTCGTTAAAAGTAGTAGTTATGAAAGTAGGAATTGGATTTTTTCAACCCTTCTTACTCTGCTTACAGCACCCAAAATATAATGAATGATATGATCCAAAATCCCGCTGAAATGAGCGGGATTTTTTTATGAATAAATGTTAAGGTAAAATGCTTGACATCTCATTTCATTTTCGATATGATATAAAACGTTGATGTGCTGTAAAGTGTTTTTCCTTGACGGAGGGAGTGTCCCGGATGAGTCAGGAGAATCGGCTCGAAAAAACGAACCGGATTAATTTACTTTTTGATTTTTACGAACTGCTGCTGACCGAAAAACAGCAAATGTTTCTCAAATATTATTTCCATGATGACTATTCTCTTGGTGAGATTGCAGCCGAGTTCAATATTAGCCGTCAGGCTGTATACGAGCACATTAAGCGTGCGGAACAGGTTCTGGAAATGTACGAACAAAAGCTTGGACTAATGGACAAGCATTATCAGCGGGCCAAAGAACTGGAGAAGCTCAAAACTGCGCTTCATCAGAGTGGACTGGATGAGCATCATCAGGCAGAAGCGCTTGAGATCATGGATCATCTGGAAAGCATCGACCGACTGTAAACCGGATTAGCAACGATACATTCGCAGGACCGGATTAGTACTACATAACCGGATGCGGTATACTATATAAATGTACGAATGTAATAAAATACAGCAGACGACATGGATTCTGCTGTCGATACAGCTTATCGAAGAATGAAATGAAAGCGAGGTGAGGACACATGGCATTTGAAGGATTGACGACACGGCTGCAAAATGTATTCAGCAAACTTCGTGGTAAAGGTAAAGTATCCGATGAAGATGTAGCTGAAGCAATGCGTGAAGTACGATTGGCTCTTCTGGAGGCAGACGTTAACTTCAAAGTCGTTAAGGAATTCATTTCCAAAGTCAAAGAAAAAGCAGTCGGCAAAGAAGTTATGGAAAGCTTCACGCCGGGCATGGTCATCATCGATATCGTAAACAGAGAACTGACTGAACTGATGGGTGGTACGCAGTCCAAACTGGCCAAGGCAACCAAGCCACCAACCGTAATTATGATGGTGGGTCTCCAGGGTGCTGGTAAAACAACCACTTCCGGGAAGCTGGCACGGATGCTGCAAAAGCAAAATCATCGTCCACTCCTGGTAGCCGGTGATATTTATCGCCCGGCTGCGATCAAGCAGTTGCAGGTTCTTGGTGAACAGATCAATGTTCCCGTCTTCTCGATGGGTGATCAGACAAGTCCTGTAGAGATTGCACGTCAGGCGATGCAGGAAGCGAAGACCAACAACAATGATTATGTGATTATTGATACTGCCGGTCGTCTTCATATTGATGAGACGCTGATGGACGAGCTTCGCCAGATTCATGAATTAACCAATCCCGATGAAGTACTGCTGGTTGTTGATGCAATGACCGGTCAGGATGCTGTCAACGTGGCTGAGAATTTCAATAATCAGCTCCAGCTAACAGGTGTAGTACTAACCAAGCTGGATGGCGACACTCGCGGTGGTGCTGCGTTGTCTGTCAAAGCAGTAACCGGATGTCCGATCAAATTTGCTACACTGGGTGAAAAGCTGGATGCATTGGAAGTTTTCCATCCGGAACGTATGGCATCCCGTATCCTCGGTATGGGCGACATGCTCTCCCTGATCGAGAAAGCCCAGCTGAATATCGACGAGGACAAGGCGAAAGAAATGGAGCGCAAAATGCGCAATGCCGAGTTCACGTTCGAAGATTTCCTGGAGCAGATGGATCAGGTCAAAAAACTCGGTCCGCTGGATCAGATTATGGATATGCTGCCTGGCATGGGCAAAATGAAACAAACACAAAACCTGCAGGTCGATGACAAACAGGTAGGCCGGATCGAAGCGATTGTTCATTCGATGACGGTGCAGGAGAAACAGCATCCGGAAGTAATTAATCACAGCCGGCGCAAGCGGATTGCAGCAGGTAGCGGAACATCCGTAGCCGAAGTGAATCGTCTGATCAAGCAATTTGATGAGATGCGTCGCATGATGAAGCAGTTCTCGGATATGATGGACCCGAAAAGCGCCAAAGGCGGCAAGAACAAAATGATGAAACAAATGCAAAAGCTGAGCAAGGGTGGCGGAGGCATGAAGTTCCCATTCCGTTAAAATGGATGGAACTGCATTTATCATAAAGAAACAGTATTATTGATTTTAGCAGCCTGGCTGTTGAATAGAAGTGTGAATTATTTGAAGGAGGTGAATTCTCTTGGCAGTACGCATTCGTCTGAAACGTATCGGTGCTCACAAAGCGCCTTTCTACCGTATCGTTGTTTCCGATTCCCGTTCTCCTCGTGATGGACGTTTTATCGAAGAAATCGGTACTTACAACCCAGTTGCAGAGCCATCTGTAACTAAAATTGATGAAGAAAAAGCTTTGAAATGGCTTCAAAACGGAGCGCAAGCTTCTGACACTGTTCGCAACTTGCTTAGCAAAGCGGGCGTGATGAAAAAATTTCACGAGCTTAAACACCAAAAATAATAGCTGACAGCGGCTGGTTTAACCAGCAGGGCACATGGAGGGTCAACGATGGAACAATTAGTAATGGTTATTGCTAAGGCTCTGGTAGATCATCCGGAAGATGTGTCGGTAAACGTGGTGGAGAAGGATAACTTGATCGTATATGAACTTAGCGTCCATCCGGACGATGCCGGTAAAGTTATCGGCAAGCAGGGACGTATCGCCAAGGCCCTTCGCACCGTTGTTACCTCTGCAGCAGTTAAGACACATAAACGGGTTACCGTTGATATAATGTCTTAAAAATATACGAAAAAGGGTTAGGAGGAATCCTAGCCTTTTTTCGTACATTTTTTGCAATAATGAAGACATGGAGACACGAATAAGCTGTAGTTCTATCTGCATCAGGCAGGTTATAATAACAACAATATCTTAGTAAGCGCAAAGGAGAACGAAATGTCAGAACAATGGTTAATGGTAGGCAAAATTGTCAATACACACGGAATTCGCGGAGAACTCAAAATATATCCGAACACGGATTTCCCTGAAGTACGTTTTGCAGTGGGTAACAAACTGCAAATGATCAATGAAGAAACAGGTGCCAGTCAGCAGGTCGAAGTACAAACCTCCCGTCTGCAAAAAAATATGTATGTCATCCGCTTCAAAGGATTTGGAAATATTAATGATGTGGAAAAATATAAAGGCTGGGTACTCAAAGTATCCAAAAACGATACGGTAGATCTGGAAGAAGACGAGTACTATTTCCATGAGATTATCGGATGTGAAGTTATCACTGACGAAGGGCAGTCACTGGGCGTAATCACCGAAATTCTGACTCCTGGGGCGAATGATGTATGGGTAGTGAAGCCGGCGAAAGGCAAAGATATTTTGATTCCTTATATTCATGATGTTGTGCTGGATATTAATGTAGAAGACAAGAAGATCACTATTCATGTGATGGAAGGTTTGCTGGAATGATGAAGATCGACGTACTGACTTTATTCCCTGAAATGTTCACCGGGGTATTCGGTTCCAGTATCCTTGGTAAAGCGGCAGACAAAGGCATAGTGGAGCTGAATGCAGTTAATTTCCGCAAATATTCTACGAGCAAGCATGGTACAGTTGACGACACCCCCTATGGTGGCGGAGGCGGCATGGTATTGAAGCCTGATCCAATCTTTGCGGCGGTAGAAGATCTGCTGGCCTCCTCACAGCTATATTCCGAAGAGTCTGTGGAGCATCAGACAGAAATACCTCTGTCCGTTGACAGCCAGGTCTCTTCGTCTGTACAACCACGAATTATCCTGATGTGTCCACAGGGGGAGACATTCACCCAGCAAAAAGCAGAAGAATTGTCACGTGAGCAGCATCTGATCTTTATTTGTGGACATTATGAAGGCTACGATGAGCGCATACGGGAGCATCTCGTTACCGATGAACTCTCTATTGGTGATTATGTACTGACAGGTGGCGAAATACCAGCTATGACTGTTGTAGACAGTGTAGTGCGTCTGCTACCGGGCGTACTGGGCAACGAGAATAGTGCCGTAACCGATTCGTTCAGTACGGGGCTGCTCGAATATCCCCATTACACGCGCCCGGCCGAATTTCGCGGGATGAAGGTGCCTGATGTTTTGTTATCGGGTCATCATGCCAATGTAGAGAAATGGCGGCGTGAACAGTCTCTGCTGCGTACCCTGGAGCGCCGTCCCGATCTATTGGAACAAGCAGAGTTGACACAGGCAGAGCGCCGCTGGCTTGCATTGCAAGAAAGTCAGTCCAAAACAGCAGAATAACGAATTGCATTTAATCCTATGATTGGTAGCAAGGCTGGTGCAATCATGAACATACTTCAAAAGGTCGATTTTTCATGGGAAATGGAAAGCTGTAGTGATCCGCTTTTTTGTTACGATGAACATGGATTGAAAATATCGTTTATGGTCTTTTTGGGAGAAGACATCAGAAAGTCGGATATTGCTAAATGGCTTTCTGCATATAATCTGCAGGATGAGTTACAAATCCCTGATAAGCAATATAATGATTCGGGTTATCGTATAGCGGAGTTTAAATTTTTGAGTTTTGACTCCATGTATTGTACCGACAAAAAATCAGGGCTTGCTGCCTATAAGGATATTGCCAATGATCCTCCTGCTGTCTATCTGGAAGTAAATAAGGAGAATAAGACACTGGGATATGTCTTTGTGGGACATGATCTACTTGTGTCGGTTCAAGCTCAGACATACTACATCGAGATTTATTCTTTACAATAAACAAAATGCTTTTATAATATACTGTCTTCCGGTAGCAGCTATTGCCGAAGTTAATGCGGTAATCCCACTGGCAAGGTTATAAGGATAGGAGTCTGGAAAATGTCGAGTTCGAATGAGGTAACCGGTAATCCAACTGGATGGGTACAGCAGCTAGGCAGTGATCTGCGCAGTCAAGGGTATGCATCTGTACTGCGTCTGGATTTCAGTGATCAGGATGCTGACAAAATTATTGGTCAATTACTACCCGAGTTCAAATATTTGCTTTACATCAACGCTGATGAACGCAAGAAGTATTTTATTGCCGATTACGCAGGTCGTAATACCGTTATCAAGCTGCTGGAGCGAATGGTAGATAACAAAAAGAGTGCCCGCCTGAATGTACAGGAGCATGATCGGATCGGTTATAATCGTTACAGTGACGAGATTCAGCGTCTGGATGAGCTGAAAAAGATGCTGCTGCAGGAACGTTTTGGCTGAGTGTAAAATAAAGCTGACGATCCTTTAAAAAAGTATTGTCAGCAGTCATGAAAATATGGTATGATTCGAATGTTGTGTGAATCTGGTGGTCCTCTGCAGACAATGATGAGAAGACAAAAGGTCTTCCTGAGTCGCAAGAACATCTGTGTGGAAGGAGGGAGTCATAGATGAATATCATTCAGGCGATTACTCAAGATCAACTGCGCAAGGATATTCCTAATTTCCGTGCTGGTGATACTTTGAAAGTACACGTTAAGGTAATTGAGGGAACCCGCGAACGCGTTCAGTTGTTCGAAGGTGTAGTAATTAAACGTCAAGGTGGAGGCATCAGTGAGACTTTTACAGTTCGTAAAATCTCTTACGGTGTAGGTGTGGAAAGAACTTTCCCAGTAAACTCTCCTAAAATTGATAAACTCGAAGTGGCTCGCCGTGGTAAAGTGCGTCGTGCGAAGCTGTACTATCTTCGTGAACTGCGCGGTAAAGCAGCGAGAATTAAAGAATTGCGCCGTTAATCCTTACAGAGAATACGGTAGAGAAGGGCTTGGTCATACAAGCCCTTTTCTTTGTTTTTACAGTATATTTACAGCTTGATTATAAGGAAGTTACCATTCCGCCAGACCGTCTTGAACAAGCGATTTTGCAGAAATGCAGACCTCTTCCATGTTCCAACGATATTGCTTGCGCATTAGGATATTCGTTATTGCATTGGTAGTTGTACTGTGTTTGTTGTGCAAATTGCAAAAAGACGGCAGACGGGATTTTTTGTATCATTTTCAAAGGCTGCCTGGCTAACATGCAAAAACAGGAGTAATGCTTGACAAATAGCTTATTTCAAAATTTGGTTTTTGCAAAATTGTGTGTAAAATAGATAGAGGATATCGTATAGGTACTTGGTAACAACATCCGGGAATTTCCCTGTATGTTACCGGATGGTACATATACAAAGCGCCAATTCAACCAGGAAAGAAGGCATATCTATGGAGCAAGACTCAAAACAAAACAACAATCAAGCGGAAGCAGCATCGTCTGCTGACGTTCAGGAACCAACAATTGGAGGCAGTACCTCCGAGACAGCGGCCGTTCCTCCCAAAAAGAAGAGCGAAGCCAAAGAATGGATCAAGGCGATCGTTGTAGCCCTGCTGCTAGTGATCGTGATCCGCTGGTTCCTGTTTGAGCCTTTTATTGTGGATGGGCCTTCGATGCAGCCTAATTTCCATACCGGCGAACGGGTTATTGTCAATAAGATTCTGTATGACATTCGCGATCCAAAGCCGGGTGAAGTTGTCGTACTCAAAGTTCCGTCCCAGCACCGTGACTTTATCAAACGGGTAATCGCTGTTGGCGGTGATACTGTCAAGGTTGAAGGAGATACATTGACAGTGAACGGAAAAGTGATGAGCGAGCCCTATATTCAGGCTGCCATCGATAATGCACATGCCCAGGGAAGCGATTATAACATCAATAACTTCCCGACCGAACAGCTACCTGACGGCAAAGTGCCGGCTGGTTATGTATTCGTAATGGGTGACAACCGCTCTAACAGTCAGGACAGCCGCATGATCGGTTATGTACCGCTGGGAGACATTATTGGACGTGCTGACGTGATCTTCTGGCCGCTGAGTAACGCGGAATGGATCGATCAGGATGCACCAACTGCACAAAATTAATTTACGAAGTTAGGGGGAAAACCTGTGACCATTCAATGGTTTCCCGGACATATGACAAGAGCAAGACGCCAGATCGAGGACAAGCTTAAGCTGATCGATATGGTTATTGAGCTGGTGGATGCGCGTCTGCCGCTATCCAGCCGCAACCCGATGATTGACGAGATTTTGCAGGGCAAGCCGAGAATGATTATTTTGAATAAGGCAGATTTGGCCGATCCGGCAATAACCTCGTTATGGGTAGAGTATTTTAAAAAGCAGGGTCACGAGGTATTGCCTCTTGATGCAGCCAGTGGATATGGAATCAAGGAAATTCCTGAACGTTCCAAGATGCTACTCAAAGAAAAACGTGATAAACGTGCCGCCAAAGGGATGAATCAGCGTCCTATGCGCGGCTTGATCGTTGGTATTCCAAACGTAGGTAAATCGACGCTGATCAACCGGCTTGCTGGTAAAAGTATTGCTGCTACCGGTGATCGTCCAGGTGTAACCAAAGGTCAGCAGTGGATCAAAATCGGTACGGAGATGGAACTTCTCGATACACCAGGGATTTTGTGGCCCAAGTTCGAAGATCAGACAGTTGGTTATCGTCTCGCAGTAACAGGGGCAATCCGTGAAGAGATCCTTAATGTGGAGGATGTAGCTTATTACGGCATGAAGTATATTTGCGAATATTACTGGAAAAATATCGCAGAACGCTTTGAACTGTCAGAGCCGCCACAGGATCTGGATAATCCGAATGATATCGTGGAAATTATGGAAGAGATTGGCCGTAAGCGTGGCTGTTTGATGAGTGGCGGACGTGTTGATCTGGAAAAAGCATCCAAAGTCATCTTGCGCGAATTCCGTGCCGGAAAATTGGGCCGTATCTCCATGGAGACTCCATAAATGAATGGAGGACAAAGCCATGTCTGAACTGTTGAACTATGAGCGCGAATGCTGGTCAGCGGGCTATGAACATATTGCTGGTGTCGATGAAGTAGGCCGGGGATGTCTGTTTGGTGATGTGGTAGCTGCAGCTGTTATTATGCCCAAGGAACTGATCATCGAGGGCGTAAATGATTCCAAAAAGCTTACCGACAAAAAGAGAGAGCAGCTCTATACACAGATTATGGAGCAGGCGCTTGCTGTAGGGGTAGGTCATGTCAGTGCAGCTGTTATTGATGAGATTAATATCAGGCAGGCAGCAAGACTCGCTATGAAAATGGCATTGGAGCAGCTCGGAGTGAGTCCCGATTACATTCTGGTGGATGCAGAAACGGTAGATATGCCGATTCCTCAGCAGAGTATTATCAAAGGGGATGCGAATAGCCACAGTATTGCAGCAGCTTCCATCATTGCAAAGGTGACACGCGATCGCTTGTGTGCCGGGGAATGGGAAGAGCAGTATCCGGGTTATGGAATTGCAGGCCACAAAGGATATGCGACCAAGCTGCATCGGGAACGTATTCTTGAACTCGGGGTTACGCCGCTGCATCGTCGCAGTTTTTTGGGTAACTTACTGTTGGAACAGCCAACTCTTTTTTAATGATTTGAACTTCACAGCAGGAAACAGTTGATTTACTGCTGTGAATCGGTTACGATGTTGCATATATTATTGCAGACACGGCTAGGGAAGAACCCGAATCTTTTATAGAGATCGGGTTCTTTTTGTATATATCTTTATATAGGCTTTATATAGGATAATGACTTATCAGAATATCGAATTAAGCCGATAAATATAATACAGAAGAGCGGTCCGGAGCGTATATACATAACACCAGCGGATGATCTTCGATGTTACATTAAAAATATTGACAGGAGGCCAGATAATGAATATCGGATCACTATTCCGTGGAATGATGGGTGATGTTAAGCCCGGGGAAGCCAAGCAAATGGAATTAAAGGAAGGTCAGGTGGTCCGTGGAGTAGTTAGCAGTGTATCGGATGACGGACAGGAAGCCGTGATTCAGATTCAAGGTGTCAAAGTACGTGCCAAACTGGAAACACCGCTGCAGCAGGGAGAAACGACTATGTTGCAGGTTCAGCCTCCAGGTAAAGATGGGATGCCTGTTCTCAAGCCTGTAGCAGGAACCCAGACTGCACCATTACCTGCCGCATCCATGGGTGAATTGCTGGAATCATTCAGCCTTCCGGATACCAAGGATAATCGTGCGATGATTAACCAGATGCGCAATTCAGGTATTCCTTTAACCGCGGATAACGTAAAAAATATACAGACCTCACTCGCTCAAAAACCTGCTTCTGTGCCGGTAGGCGAGTGGGTACAGGCTGCCGCTGTAGCCGTACAAAAAGGACTACCGGTTACCGGTCAAAGCATCGCAGGTCTGCATCAGGCTCTTTTTGGTCCGCCTCTGCATGAAATGCTGGGCAATATGGAGCAGCTGCTTCAATCTGCCGAAAGTCAACTCAAAGGTGGAACTCTTCCACAGGCTTCAACAGGCAATGGACCAGTAGCTAATCCAGCCTCTACTCCAAGCGGAGCAGCGCCTTCGTCTGTTTCCCAGTCGACTGCATCCAATAATGCAGGTACAAACAGTGCACCAACGGGAGTAGGTACTCAGACAGCAGCCCAGGCTTCAAATGCAGGTAATACAACGGCTGTGCTACTGAATAAACTTCAAAATGTATTGCAGCAGATCAATAGTCTGGTACCTCAGACTGTAGAGCAGGATATGCCTTTACAGAATGCGGCTGCAAGTACACAGACAGCACTATCAGAGGGAGAAGCAGAGATAGTTCCTCAGACATCTGCTGTTACTCAGAATAAAGCAGAGCCAGAAGTGCCCGGCACCCATACCGGTACTATGCCAACCCAAGCGACTTCGACACAGCCCAAACTCCAGACTGCTCCATGGGTAGGTCAGATTCTGAAATTGCTTGGAGCAGAATATGAACAACAAACTGTACGGGCAGCACTCACATTAACTGCCGGAGCTCCAGCAGCTTCTACAGAATCCCAGGGAGGAGCATTACTCTCTTCCAATATGCCTGCGAATGCTGCGCAGCTGGGACGTTCACCCTTGCCAGTAAATACGGGCTCACCTATTCCAGGTACTATGGGGAATGCAGCAGCTCCTTTGCCAACCGGTACTACATCTGCCAATGTTCAATCGCCGATCCCAACAGCTCCAACTATTCCGGAGTTGCCGGATGCTCCGGCAGCACCCCAATCGCCAACTGTGAATAGTCCGTCTGTACCAGCAGCTCCAACATCTGCCCAGCATTCCCATACTATGCATGTACAAGATCGTACGTTGTTAGCGAGCGATATTACACAGCCGGATGCTTCGCAAATTGCACAGCCTGCTATTCAGTCTGCTGAAGATACACTTGCCAAGGCGCAGGATACACTCAAAGGTCTACTGCTTCAGCTGACAGCAGCGGATGATGTGCCACCAGTACTCAAGGATGCTGCTCAGCAGTTGGTTCAGCAGCTCACCGGTCAGCAGTTGCTGCTTAATACGGATCGGACGGCTCCTTTTGCCCAGGTGACTATGTTTGTACCTTTTAATGGACCTGATGGGCAGGAGACGGCTTCCGTACAGATTCAATCGCGCAGGGGAGCCAAAGGAGAGCTTGATGCCTCGAATTGTCGTCTTTGGTTTGATCTGGATATGAAAATGCTGGGTCCCACCTTACTGGATGTACATGTTGTCGACAAAATTGTTACGCTTAAAGTGCATAATAATCTGGAGCAGCTTGCCCCATTAATAGAAAGTAAGAAGCAGGAAGTAGCCGATGCTATTGGCTCACTGGGATATCAACTGTTATCTCTACAGTTTGCAGGTCTGCCCGTACGATCGGCTGGAGAAGTTAATGGTATGACAGCTCCAGGTTCGGGTCTGCTGGATCAGTATGCGCCGCCTGAATACAAAGGGGTGGATATGAAAATATGAATAATCCCAAAGACAATTCGTTTGTAGGCAAGCGTGCTGTTGCCCTGAAATATGATCCATCTCAAGGTGAAGCTCCTATTGTCGTTGCCAAAGGACGGGGACGAGTAGCCGAGACTATTCTGGAAAAAGCTCAGGAAGCCGGCGTAGCGATTCAGGAAGATGCTGCACTGGTTGAAGTATTATCCAAGCTTGATCTGGATCAGCAAATTCCGGGAGAGCTGTACGATCTGGTTGCCGAAATACTGACTTTTATTTACCGGGCCGACAAGAATTTAATGTCCGGTCTCGATATCTGGTGATTGCAATGAATAAATCGGATTTACCGGTTAATGATACGAAATCTATGATGCCGCATATTGCCCATAACAAATCTATGGATGAACCACAGGATGACAGGAAGTTCAAAGGCAGAATTGCAGAAGATACAGCCGCTTATTATCTGGATCAGCAAGGTTACGAGATCCTTACCAGAAACTGGCGCTGTCGCAGTGGAGAACTGGATATTATTGCTGCCATAGATGGTATGATTATAATTGTGGAAGTACGTAGCCGTAGCGGAGTGACACATGGCACTGCGGCGGAGTCGGTGGATTGGCGCAAGCAGCAGCAGATACGCGAAACTGCTGAAGTATATGCACACTGTACACATCAGTACCACCAACGATTTCGTTATGATGTTATTAGTATCCAGATGAATTCGGCTTACCAGGTAACCGAGCTGGAACACATTATCCAGGCTTTTTGAATAATAGGTATAAATTGGGTTTATTGGGGTAATCTACAATATCCGCTCACAGTAGAAGGAAGATAGAGTATCAAGTAGTATCATATAGAGGTAATCAATCATAAAATAAAGTACAAAATGAGGAAGCACCCATTTGTAATACATTTCTGCAAATTGACAGAGAAACGTATACAGAAAGGGTGTTTTTTGTTATGTATGGCAAATTATTCAGTGCCTGTCTTCAGGGTATTCATGGCGTGATGGTAGAAGTAGAGACAGACCTTTCCAATGGGTTGCCGATGGTATCGATTATTGGCTTGCCTGATTCTGCGATCAGAGAGTCGGTCGAACGGGTAAGGTCAGCGATCAAGAATTGTGGATTCACTTTTCCGTCTCAGCGGGTCACTATCAATCTGGCACCAGCTGACCTGAGAAAGGAAGGTTCGGCTTTTGATCTGGCGATTGCGATGGGAATACTCGCTACGAGTGATCAGATTATTTTCCCGGGGCAGGATAAAATGCTGCTTATCGGTGAGCTTGCCCTGGATGGTGCACTTCGTCCTGTACCTGGTGTTCTGTCTATGGTAGACGCTGCACGGCAGCATGGATTGACCTCCGTCATTCTGCCTGCAGATAATGCCTTGGAAGCATCACTTGTAGAGGGTATACGTGTATACGGGATCAAACATATGAATGAGCTCTTTAGTGAGCTGCACCATCAGCATTCAGACAAGTCTGATGTGCAGACAGGAGTGGAGACATTTAAAATGGGTGTCCCTGGACAACCACCGATACAGGTCAGAAAAGTAACACAACAGGTTTCAAGCCAGAATGCTGTAATGGATTATGAAAGATCTTCCAATCCTCCATCCATGATGGATATGAAATCAGAAGATACAAAAACTGGACATGCTGATATTTCTGTAACTGCCGGGAGAGCAGAGACAATTGAAGATACTACAGAATCTGCTTCCATAGATTCTTCCATAATCCAGAATTCAGAATTAACCTTACCGCGAAAAGAATCAAAAAAGCACTCTACAGAGAAGTATTCTGCAGAATTGCCGATACCGATCAAGAAATCCGATCCACGTAAACTGGTCGATCTGAAACCTCTATTGCTGAGTCGTTCTCATATGGAACAGCTTCGTCAGCCTACAGCGCTTACTCATGAAGATTACGCTGATGTATTCGGTCAGCAGCATGTCAAACGTGCTCTTATGATTGCGGCTTCGGGAATGCATAATATTCTGCTGCTTGGCCCTCCCGGTACAGGTAAAACAATGTTAATCAAGCGTCTGCCTACCATTTTGCCTGCATTAACCGAAGAGGAAGCTCTGGAAGTCACCAAAATATTAAGTGTGGCTGGCAGATTCAAGGACAGTACCACAGGTTTGGTGACTACCCGTCCTTTTCGTTCTCCTCATCACAGTATTACTGTTCCCGGTCTGATAGGTGGAAGCAGTATCCCCAAACCCGGTGAAGTAAGTCTGGCTCATCAGGGGATATTGTTCCTTGATGAACTGCCTGAGTTCCCGAGAGCCGTACTTGAAGTACTGCGGCAGCCACTGGAAGATCATGAAGTGCAGATTAGCCGTGCCAGAGCTGTATTTACTTTTCCGGCGAATTTTCTGCTTGCAGGTTCTATGAATCCATGTCCATGCGGCTATCTGGGAAGTCAGCACCCCGTACATCAATGTACATGCAGCGATGCCCAGATTGCCCGCTACCGTGCCAAAATATCCGGTCCACTACTGGACCGGATTGATCTGCAGATCGAAGTGCCACGTCCTAGCGAGCGCGACTGGCAACAGTCTGAAGGTTTTCAGACAGATGGTTATGATTCGGCCAGTATGAGGGCCATTGTACATCGGACTCATGAACGCCAGCTGAAACGATATGCGGGCCTCGGGATTCAGTGGAACAGTCAGTTATCCGGACGCTGGCTGCGAGAACATACTCATCTGGCTGCTGATGCAAATTTGTTGCTGGAAGCTGCTTTTGAACAGCTGGGAATGAGTATGCGTGCAAGAGACCGGGTGCTCAAGCTTGCCCGCACGATTGCAGACTTGGAAGAAAAAGAACAAATTGAAGCGGTACATATTGCAGAAGCGATACAATATCGGCAATTGGATCGAAAAGTCTAGTATTTTTGATAGAGTATATTGAATAAAGCTGGATGAATGCAGTTGGCGGAATTCACTGCATATCCGTTATCCAGTAGTTCTGAAGGAGATACTGCTACTACTCTACAATATTTTGCTGCAAAAATTCCAGAAAGTCTGCCTGCAACGAACCCAGTGGTAAAATAACTTTATTGATTAGAAAGCGCCAGTGCTGTCCTCCAGCATCAAATGACCATGTCGAAGAAAGTCCGAGGCTCGGGTTATACTTCTGATTGAGTACATCTGCTGTGGCGAATTCAAATACAGCGGCTGTTTTGGATGTAAATAGAGTAAGAAAAATAATAACAAGTTTGTTGGTATTAAGTAGCAATACCGCCTGATTGGTTACAGAGGCGAGACTTTGCGATTTGGCATAACAAATAACCATATCAGGCTGCCGATATGGTTCAGCCGGAGTATTCACTAACTTTTTGCTAATAAAGAGCATTATCAAAACCCTTTCTATTTGGTTGTCGAATGTTTAATATAAAACATACTAGAAAGAAGGAGGTAATTCAATGCAGTCTAATAAAGCAGAACGTCTGAAAAATGCACGTATTCCCAATAAACCCTTACTGGATGAGGAGCTGCAGCGCCGTCTGCCACCAGGTCAGACACTTACCGACAGTTTTCCGATTCTGCATGAAGGCAAGGTTCCTGAATATGATCTGAGTCAATGGAATCTGCGAATTTTCGGAGAGGTGGAAGAGGAACATAATTTTTCATTTGAACAGCTTCAGGCAATGCCGATTACCCGTACCGTAAGCGATATTCACTGTGTAACGCGCTGGTCCAAATTTGATACACCATGGGAAGGGGTGCGTTTCTCTGATCTGGTTCAACAGTTGAAGATCAAACCGGAAGCACACTATGTCATGATTCATGCTGATCCGGATTACGAGACCAATGTAGCACTGGAAGAACTGATGAAAGACGATGTATTGCTTGCCTGGAATTATGATGGCAAACCTCTTACTGCCAAGCATGGATGGCCACTGCGTCTGATTGTGCCGCAATTTTATTTCTGGAAAAGTGCAAAATGGATTCGCGGGATTGAATTTATGAAAGAGGATCGGAGAGGATTCTGGGAGAATCACGGATTCCATAATATAGCTGATCCTTTCAAAGAGGAACGTTTTTCTTCGGATGAATATGAGATGCCGGAAGACGAATGGAAGTATTGCGAAGCAGACTGAATTTCCATTTTTATGAAACTGATCTGTGTTTGTTCCGTATACGGTCATATATCCTTTTATTATAGTTCTTATGATTATCGAGAAAGGAATGAGTGATATGGAATTATTTTGGCTTATTGTTTTTATGATAGCAGTCTGTGCTCCTCTCATATGGAATAAAATTGCGATCGGCAAACGGATTCATCATGAAGAGCAAAAAGCAGGTCGTGACCTTACCCATGAAATCAATCCTTTTACCGGCGGACGAGATTGACAATTGATTTTTGCATGGTCGCCGGGTTAATAAAATGCAGCAAGGTTTCAGAACTACAGTATGAGGAGGAGAGCAACATGGAAATTGTTGTGCATATCCTGTCTGGCTTGGCCAAAGCTGCAAATGCTCTGTATATTATGGCGATCGGTAGACGCATTCATGCAGAGGAAAAAGAGACCGGGCGTGATTTGACCTATGAGATCAATCCTTTTACGGGCAGTCGAAAATCGTGAACTCGGTAGATCAGCACATTACTGAAGAGGAAAAGCATAAAGAGGCATATTCCAACATAAAGTATATAGGACAGGCAGTACGTATTTTGCATGTATACAACAAAAAGACTGACGCGATTGTGCGCCAGTCTTTTTGTTGTATACATATACAGTTGTCCTAATTTTGTTACAAGCTTTTAACAGCTTTGGATAGTTTGTCATCCAGAGTTCCTTTGTCCACATTACCATCGTTCAGGTCTGGGTTAAACCAGTAGATTACCAGTACGTTGCCATTAGTATACTCGGTCTTTTTGAAAGGAATACCATTTTGCTGTGTTTTCAAATCTTCCAGGCCTTTTTGCAGATCAGCTTCGGATTTGAAAACATAGATCGATACAGGTTCGGTTTTTTTCGGATCTTTGGTGGTTACATAACGATCAGGTTTCACATCATTTAATACCCATTTACCAGCGGCATCTGGTTCGGCTACCAGATCAATACCCTGTTTTTTGATAGCAGCAGCTACTTCTTTTGTAGTCATGTCAGCAGCAGGAGTCTTACTGGCAGAATCAGTAGAACTATCAGATTCTGTCGTTTTGTTATCCATTGTTGCATTCTCCTTTGTATCCATAGCAGCTGTTCCCTGCTCGTCAGTTGCTTTGTTATCGGTAGCAGTAGTGTCCGTAGTACCTTGTTCGGTCGTAGTAGTCGATCCCGTAGTAGGTGCTGGTGCAGATTCATTTGCTTTGGAACAGCCGGTCGCTGCAACGACAGTAATTGCGAGTAAGAGTGTAGTGACTTTCAGTTTCATAATTGACCTCCTGTTGTAGTGATAATGTGTTAGGATTATTCATTCTCTGCAAGTGCAAATGAGATAATCACAAATAATGAAAGGTGCAAAGCAATTTTCATTATAACCATACATACACTGAGAGACAACTTTTGACACGTAGCTTACATGGAGATCACTTTTGTTACAGTTCTTTTTAATAGCACAAAATGCTGATACAACAGTAATGTATTCGGTATCATAAACATCGGAAATTAATCTAAAAAAATATCATTTATATGGATTAATTTAATTTCACTTTAGATAATCTCAAAAAAAAGAAGCAGCCGGGGAAGCTGCTTCTTACATCATTATATTTATATAAGCCATTCAAATTGGAAGTCTTTCCTTAGGGGAAAAGAAAGCTCCAAAAAGGACAAATCTATTACAGGACGTTAATTTCCACAGCAATGTTACCACGTGTTGCACGGGAATAAGGGCATACATTGTGTGCTTCTTCAGCCAGTTTGGAAGCTGTATCGCGGTCGATACCTTTGACCAGAACATCCAGACGTACTGCCAGTGCGAATCCGCCATCTTCTGCTTTACCAAAGCTTACTGTACCAGTAACCTGGGTTCCTTCATGTTTTACTTTTTGCATACGGGCTACCATATTCAGTGCGCTATCAAAGCAAGCAGAATATCCGGCTGCAAACAGCTGCTCGGGATTAGTACCGGCACCACCAGCGCCGCCCATTTCTTTTGGAGTGGCAATGTCAAGACGCAGTTCAGGACTAGAGGACTCAACATAACCTTGTCTTCCACCGATTGCTGTTACAGAAGTCTCATACATTTTTTGTTGGATATTTAACATATCAATTACCACCTTTTTCTTCATTTTATTTTACAAAATTAAATTTACCACAATTAATATAAAAAGTAAAATGTTTTTCGTAATAATAATGTCAGGCAATTAAATTTGTGATAGAATAGTGTTTAAGCATTAAATAAAATCCAGTATTCATAGCGCGTCTGACGGGTTATTAGTATATAAAAATCCGGAACACAGGCAAGAATACTCATTATATAAAAGCAGGTGATTATAGAATGGACACTCAATCTCAGGAATATCCGCATCCCCAGCTTAAGCTGGACAATCAGCTTTGCTTTGCGATTTATGCTTCTTCCCGTGAGATGACCAAAATGTACCAGCCGCTGCTGGATCATCTTGGTCTTACGTATTCACAGTATCTTGTTATGCTCGTTCTGTGGGAACAGCAGGAATGCACAGTGAAAGAATTGGGTAATGCACTTTATCTCGATTCCGGTACGCTTACCCCACTGCTCAAACGTCTTGAAGCAGCTGGTCTTATTATTCGCAAGCGTTCTACAGAAGATGAACGTAAAGTTCATATTACATTGACCGAAGCAGGTTGGAGCTTGCAGCAACAAGCAGTATCGATTCCCGATGATATCAAAGAAAGAACGTGTATTAACACGGATAAACTGGATGAACTGCTGCTGGAGTTCAAACAGTTGCTACAAAATATTCACCAAGCCAATGTAAATGGTGCAGCGAACAAAAAATAATCCTTTTTCTTTTATGTAAATAAAGGATGGCAAGTATATGTAATGTACGAATCTAAAATCCCTTTTAGCAGAAATTGTTAAAAGGGATTTTTATTTTTTTACTTTGTTAACGCATACATGATATATTAAGCATAGGCAATTACTTCCTTATGAGTTTCTCCATATCGTGGATTAAAATGGTAAAATTTTTAAGGAAAGCGTTTTAAAAACATGTTACAATAGCAAAGGTTATTGATTTGCCGGGCAATATGACCGGAATGCATTCATGTCGATAGGAGGATTTACCAGATGAATATCCATGAATATCAGGGAAAACAATTACTTAAACAGTATGGAGTGGCAGTGCCCGAGGGCAAAGTAGCCTTTACGGTGGAAGAAGCCGTAGAAGCAGCACAATCTCTAGGTAGCACAGTATGTGTAGTCAAAGCACAGATCCACGCTGGCGGTAGAGGTAAAGCCGGAGGCGTTAAAGTAGCCAAAAGCGTAGATGAAGTTCGTACGTATGCGCAGGAACTACTGGGTAAAGTACTGGTTACCCATCAGACAGGTCCGGAAGGCAAAGAAATCAAACGTCTCTTGATCGAAGAAGGCTGTGATATTCAAAAAGAATATTACATAGGGGTAGTTATCGACCGTGCTACAGGTAAAGTGGTCATAATGGCTTCTGAAGAAGGCGGAACAGAGATCGAAGAAGTAGCAGAGAAAACACCGGAAAAAATCTTCCGTGAAGCAGTTGATCCTGCTGTAGGTCTGCAAGCTTTCCAGGCCCGCAAACTTGCTTATGCTATTAACATTCCTACTAAGCTGGTGAACAAAGCAGCTCAATTTATGTTGTCCTTGTACAAAGCATTTGTTGAGAAAGACTGCTCGATTGCCGAGATCAACCCATTGGTTGTGACAGGCGATGGACAGGTTATGGCTTTGGATGCCAAGCTGAACTTTGATTCCAACGCATTGTTCCGTCATCCGGAAATTCTGGAACTGCGTGATCTGGAAGAAGAAGATGAAAAAGAGATTGAAGCTTCCAAATACGACCTGAGTTATATCGCTCTGGACGGCAATATCGGCTGTATGGTCAATGGTGCCGGTCTGGCGATGGCAACGATGGATATTATTAAATACTACGGCGGCGAACCCGCCAACTTCCTGGACGTAGGGGGCGGTGCAACGACCGAGAAGGTTACTGAAGCCTTCAAAATCATCCTGTCCGATCCTAACGTAAAAGGAATCTTCATTAATATATTCGGCGGAATTATGCGCTGTGATGTTATTGCCAACGGTGTGGTTGAAGCTGCCAAGCAAATTGGGCTGGACCGTCCACTCGTGGTGAGACTCGAAGGTACGAACGTTGATCTCGGCAAGCAGATTCTGGCTGAATCGGGATTGAACATCGTAGCTGCTGACTCCATGGCAGATGGAGCGCAAAAGATCGTAGCGCTGGTATAAAACAACACCAGTACCTAAATTAAGTGATAGGAGCTGTGACTGGACAATGAGTATTCTTGTAGATAAGCACACAAAAGTGATCACTCAAGGTATCACCGGTTCAACGGGATTATTTCACACCAAAGGTGCCCTGGATTATGGTACTCAAATGGTTGGCGGAGTAACACCAGGCAAGGGTGGAACCAATGTGGATATTACACTGGAAGACGGTTCCACAGTGAGTTTGCCGGTATTTAACACGGTTGTTGAAGCCAAGGAGAAAACAGGCGCTACAGCGAGTGTTATCTACGTTCCACCGGCATTTGCGGCCGATTCCATCATGGAAGCAGTCGATGCGGATCTTGATCTCGTTATCTGTATTACAGAAGGTATTCCTGTACTCGATATGGTCAAAGTTGCCCGTTATATGGAAGGTAAAAAGACCGTATTGATCGGACCTAACTGCCCGGGTGTTATTACACCAGGCGAATGTAAAATTGGTATTATGCCAGGTTACATTCACAAGCCGGGTTATGTAGGGGTTGTATCACGCAGTGGTACACTGACGTATGAAGCCGTACATCAGTTGTCTACACGCGGTATTGGTCAGTCTTCCGCTGTAGGTATTGGTGGTGACCCTGTCAAAGGTTCCGAATTCATCGACATTCTCAAAATGTTCAATGAAGATCCGGATACCCGCGCGGTGATCATGATCGGAGAAATCGGCGGTACGGCAGAAGAAGAAGCGGCAGAGTGGATTCAGGCAAATATGACTAAACCTGTCGTTGGCTTTATAGGTGGTGCTACTGCGCCTCCAGGGAAACGTATGGGTCATGCGGGTGCTATCATTTCCGGTGGTAAAGGTACAGCTGCCGAGAAAATTGCCAAGCTGGAATCCTGCGGTGTCAAAGTTGCTCCAACGCCATCCGAAATGGGCTCTACACTGGTAGAAGTACTGGAAGAGCGCGGTTTGTTGAGCGAATGCACAACTCACTAATCCAATGAATACTGTCCATTACAACGGCTATTGAACAGGGATAGACTTCTGTCTTTCTTTTCATTATAATAGCAGTAATTGGATATCGTTCGTGACAGGGTAAGCAACCTCTGAATCTCTATATAGAGACAGGGGTTGCTTCTTTGCGTTATCCGGGAGATATGAGAGTAAACGCTTGCAATATTAAATAACATACGATTAAATGGAGTAGATGGTCACGTCTGTCTCCTGAAAGAGGAGAATGGGAACAAATGTTGGATGAACGTTCTGTACTAATAGGATTACACGAGGCAGCCGGTATTGGCTGGAAAAGAATCTATGATATACTACAGCAACATGCGGATCTGCGCGAACTGCCGGATTGGGATGCCGGACGCTGGCGGAGATTGGGCATGCCGGATAAGGTTGCACAGTCGCTTCCTGCCCAATTGCAGGAGGAATATGTGCGTGAGCGATTATCCCTTTACCAGGATAAGGGAATAACGATTATAACTATTATGGATGAGGCGTATCCCATATTAATGAAGGAAATCGCTCAACCACCCTGGGTACTATATACGATAGGCAGACAAGAATTACTTTCTTCGTTTTGTATAGGTATGGTAGGTACCCGAGTGCCAACTGCCTACGGTCGCAAAGTTGCAGAGCTGCTGGCTGGAGATATGGCAGAACGCGGAATAACCGTAGTAAGTGGTATGGCCAGAGGAATTGATAGTGTATGTCATGAAGCAGTGCTCCAAAAGCACGGTCATACAATTGCAGTACTCGGCACAGGCATTAATGTTATTTATCCGCCAGAGAATCGTTCGCTGTATCATACCATTGCCGAACGTGGATTGATTATATCCGAATATCCGATTGGGACGCGATCGTCTCCCGGCTTGTTTCCGCAGCGTAATCGTATTATTGCCGGTCTGTCCCACGGCTCTGTAGTCGTTGAAGCAGATGTACGCAGCGGATCGTTAATTACTGCAGATTATGCGATGGACAGCAATAGGGATGTTTTCGCAGTACCGGGACCCGTGACTTCTCCCAAGAGTCAAGGTACACTGGCCTTGCTCAAACAAGGAGCTATTCTGGTAACCGAAGCCAATGATATTACAAAAGAATATGATTCAATTCTTTTGAATTGGTGTGATAAACCATACAAAAAGGAAGAAAATGGACATCCTGACACAGTTCCTGAACCCTCTTTAACAGCATTGTCAGATATTTCTTATTTGACAGAAGATGAAAAAACGATATACCTTATATTGGAGCAGGGAGATGCAAACATCGATGAACTTCAAGTACAATCGAAGTTTGATTTTGGACTTTTGCATACGGTTCTGTTATCTTTAATCATAAAAAAACAGATCGGTCAACGCTCTGGTGCAATATACACCTTAATATAAAACGAATTATAGATAGAATAACAGAAAGGGGGACGAACCTGATGGCAGATTCACTAGTGATTGTAGAATCACCAGCAAAAGCGAAGACAATCGGTAAATACCTGGGCAGCAAATTTATTGTCAAAGCGTCAATGGGTCACGTCCGCGACCTGCCGAAAAGTCAGATCGGTGTAGATGTGGAGAACGATTTTGATCCCAAGTATATTACGATTCGTGGTAAAGGTTCCGTTCTAAAAGAATTAAAAGATGCACGAAAAAAAGTGAAAAAAGTCTATCTGGCGGCTGACCCGGATCGCGAAGGAGAAGCAATCGCCTGGCATTTGGCTCACGCACTGGATGTGCAAGAAGGCGAAATGTGCCGCGTTGTATTTAATGAGATTACCAAGCAGGCGGTCAAGGATGCTTTCAAAACACCACGTCAGATTAATATGGACCTTGTAAATGCTCAACAGGCGAGACGTATATTGGATCGTCTGGTAGGATACAAAATCAGTCCTCTATTATGGAAGAAAGTTAAAAAGGGACTGTCTGCCGGACGTGTACAATCGGTAGCTGTAAAAATTATTATTGACCGTGAGAACGAGATTTCGGAGTTTACACCGGAAGAATACTGGAGCATTACCGCTCAGCTTACGATCAACGGTACTACTTTTGAAGCGAAATTCAACCAGTTAAATGGTGAGAAAAAAGAGCTTCATAGTGAAGATGACGTGAATGAAGTGCTGGCAGCAATTGCTGATGCGGCATTTGAAGTAACTGAGATCAAAGAACGCGAACGTTTGCGCCATCCGGCAGCTCCATTTACAACTTCATCCCTGCAGCAGGAAGCTGCACGCAAATTGAACTTCCGCGCAGCCAAGACGATGTCTGTGGCTCAGCAGTTATATGAAGGAATTGATCTTGGCAAAGAAGGTACAGTTGGTCTGATCACCTATATGCGTACAGATTCCACACGTATTGCTGTTTCTGCACAGGAAGAGATTCGTGAATATATCACTGGCCGCTACGGTGCCGATTTTATTCCCGAAGAACCCCGTCAATATACCAAAAAGAATGCCAATGCTCAGGATGCCCACGAAGCGATTCGTCCTACCTCTGCGGTACGCGATCCCGAATCAGTGAAAGAATATATGAGCCGTGATCAGTTCCGTCTGTACAAGCTGGTGTGGGAACGCTTTGCGGCGAGTCAGATGGCTTCGGCAGTACTGGATACTTTATCGGTTGATGTGGCAGCGGGGCCGGCGAATTTCCGTGCAGCGGGTTCCAAGGTACGCTTCCCCGGCTTTATGAAGGTATATGTGGAAGGTAACGACGATGGCAAAGAAGAAGGCGAAAAGTTCTTGCCACCACTGGCCAAAGGCGACAAGCTGCAAAAAGAAGCTGTTGAACCCAAGCAGCATTTCACCCAGCCACCGCCTCGTTATACAGAAGCTCGTCTCGTAAAAACACTGGAAGAACTGGGTATTGGACGTCCGAGTACCTATGCTCCTACACTGGAGACAATTCAGAAGCGCGGATATGTAGCGATTGAAGAGAAAAAGTTCATGCCGACCGAGCTGGGCGAACTTATTATTGAACAAATGGAAGAATTTTTCCCTGAAATTCTGGATCCCGAATTTACGGCACATATGGAGCAGGATCTTGACCATGTGGGAGAAGGACAGGAAGATTGGGTGCAGGTACTTCATGATTTCTACCAGTCCTTTGAGAAGCGTCTTGAAGTAGCGGAAGAAGAAATGAAGGAAATTGAGATTGAAGACGAAGTATCAGATGAGATTTGTGACAAATGTGGTCGGCATATGGTATACAAACTGGGCCGATTTGGCAAGTTTCTGGCTTGTTCAGGATTCCCGGATTGTCGGAATACCAAACCGATTATCAAAGATATCGGCGTACCTTGTCCAACCTGTCATGAAGGTCATGTCGTAGAACGCCGCAGTAAAAAAGGTCGTGTGTTCTATGGTTGTGATCGTTATCCGGAGTGCGATTTTGTATCCTGGGATCGTCCTTCTCTCAAACCATGTCCTGTATGCAACTCGATGATGGTAGAGAAACGGAACAAACAGGGCGTCAAATTGCAATGTACAAAATGTGACCATACCGAAATGGTTGAAGAAAATGATAACGAAGCAGTCGAACTCGATTAATAAGCTTGATTGCTGCGTAACAGAAATATCGTATGCTGCTGCTAATCATACTGTCTGCTCTGCAGGCATTAGAATTTGGCGGCAGTTTAGCGTATACTAATAGATAGTAAGCTTTAAATAAATGATGAAGAATCATATCTTTGTTTCTGTTATTTTCCGAATAGGAATTATACTTTTCGTTTATTTACAGCAGTAATATGCAGGAGGTTTTGAATAGTGTCAGAATTTCAAAAGGTAACCGTGATCGGTGCAGGACTAGCAGGTAGCGAGGCTGCATGGCAGATTGCCAGTCAGGGTATACCGGTAACATTATATGAAATGCGTCCAGTCGTAAAAACACCGGCGCACCATACTAACCAGTTTGCAGAATTGGTGTGCAGTAACTCACTGCGATCCAACACACTTGCAAATGCGGTCGGTGTTATGAAAGAAGAAATGCGTATGCTGAACTCTCTTGTTATCGGTTCGGCAGATCGTAATGCTGTGCCGGCTGGCGGTGCATTGGCAGTAGACCGTGATGGATTCTCAGGAGAGATTACATCTACTTTGCATAATCATCCACTGGTAACCGTATTGAATGAAGAAGTGCAGGAGATTCCAACAGATGGTATTGTCGTAATTGCTACAGGCCCTTTAACATCTCCTGCACTTTCCCAGCAGATTCAGTCTCTTCTGGGCGAAGAATACTTCTACTTCTATGATGCAGCAGCACCCATTATCGAAAAAGATTCGATTGATATGAGCAAAGTATATCTGGCTTCCCGTTACGATAAAGGAGAAGCAGCTTATCTAAACTGTCCGATGAATGAAGAAGAATTTAATGCATTCTACGAAGCATTGGTAGGCGCAGAGACAGCTCAGCTTAAAGAGTTTGAAAAAGAGATTTATTTTGAAGGCTGTATGCCTATAGAAATTATGATGAGACGTGGTAAGCAGACGGCTCTGTTCGGCCCTATGAAACCTGTAGGACTAGTTAATCCGCATACAGGAGAACTTCCTTACGCTGTTGTACAACTGCGTCAGGATAATGCAGCAGGTACGCTCTACAACATGGTAGGATTCCAGACGCATTTGAAATGGGGAGAGCAGCGCCGGGTATTTTCCATGATTCCAGGTTTGGAAAATGCAGAATTTGTTCGTTATGGTGTAATGCATCGTAATACCTTTATTAACTCTCCGCGTCTGCTGGAGCCAACCTACCAACTGAAAAGTCAGCCGCGTATCTTCTTTGCGGGTCAAATGACTGGAGTAGAAGGCTATGTCGAATCTGCAGCATCCGGTATGATTGCGGGAATGAATGCAGCCCGTCTGGCCAAAGGTGAAGAATTGATTCGACTGCCGCAAGAAAGCACATTGGGCAGCATGGCATATTATATTACGCATGCTGATCCCGATCACTTCCAGCCTATGAATGCCAATTTTGGTCTTCTACCAAAACCGGAAAAGAAAATCCGCAACAAAAAAGAGAAAAATGAAATGCTTGCCCAGCAGGCGCTGGATAGTATCAAACAATTTTTCCAGCTAGAAGAAACAGTGCAAGAACAAGAACCGACTCCAGCAGAATAAATGAATAGCTGAAGATCCTGTTAAGAGCATGATAGATGCTTTTAACAGGAATACCGTCTGTTGTATTCATATGCTACAGACCAAGTCAGCCTTACAGTCAGAAAATATGGACAAACAATGAACAGGAGGGGAAACGATGGATCTCTCATTTCACGCAACGACCATATGTGCTGTACGTCACAATGGGAAAGCTGCAATTGCCGGTGATGGACAGGTGACTTTTGGACAAAATGTAATCATGAAACAGCATGCCAAGAAAATTCGCCGCCTTTATCGTGGCCAGGTACTTGCTGGATTCGCAGGTTCGGTTGCGGATGCAATTACACTATTTGAGAAGTTTGAAGCCAAGCTGGAGGAGCATCATGGCAATCTTCAGCGTGCGGCAGTCGAGCTTGCCAAGGAGTGGCGTTCCGATCGTGTGCTTCGCAAACTGGAAGCCCTGTTGATCGTTATGGATAAAAGCGGTATTCTGCTTATTTCCGGTGGCGGCGAAATTATCGAGCCGGACGATGATGTGATTGCGATTGGTTCCGGCGGCAATTTTGCTTTGTCGGCAGCACGTGCGCTCAAGCGTCATGCCAAGGATCTTGAAGCCAAGGATATCGTTGAAGCTTCCCTGAACATTGCTGCCGAGATCTGTGTATATACCAACAATAATATCATCGTAGAAGAATTGTGAGCCTGGCCGGTGCGGTCCGTACTCTACTTGCAGGGGCGGTACGCGCCGGTTTTTGTTTCTGAATTTATGGATACGGAGGGAACAAGATGAATAATGATCATAATGCATTGACACCGAGACAGATTGTGGCTGAATTGGATAAGTATATTGTCGGACAGAAAAAGGCTAAAAAGTCTGTAGCTGTCGCACTTCGTAATCGTTATCGCCGCAGCCTGTTGGAGGAAGACGTACAGGATGAGATTGTACCCAAAAATATTCTGATGATTGGTCCTACTGGTGTAGGTAAAACAGAAATTGCCCGCAGACTTGCCAAGCTGGTACATGCACCATTTATCAAAGTGGAGGCTACTAAGTTTACGGAGGTCGGTTATGTAGGGCGTGACGTGGAATCCATGGTACGTGATCTGGTAGAGACAGCGATCCGTATGGTGAAGCTCGAACGCACCGAACAAGTGAAAGACAAAGCCGAAGAAGCAGCCAATGAACGTATTGTACGTATATTGGTTCCATCGGCCAGCAAATCCAAAATGCAGCGCAATCCTTTTGAAATGCTGTTTGGAGGCAATAATAATCAGCCGGAAGAGCCAGTGGAACATCATACCGATGATTCCTCTATTCAGGAGAAGCGTCGTCAGGTACGGTTTGAACTTTTATCAGGCAAGCTTGAAGAGCAAATTATTGAGGTGGAAGTGGAAGACAGCACACCTAATATGATGGATATGTTCATGGGTCAAGGTAATGACCAAATGGGCATGAATATGCAGGAGATGCTGGGAAGCTTTTTACCAAAGCGGATGAAAAAGCGCAAACTGCCGATCAAGGAAGCACGTAAAGTACTGACGCAACAGGAAGCTAATAAGCTGCTGGATATGGATGATGTTACCCAAGAATCGCTGCGCCGCGCAGAGCAGACCGGAATCATTTTTATTGACGAGATTGATAAAGTCGCTAGTGCCGGCCGTGGATCGGGTCCTGATGTATCCAGAGAAGGCGTACAGCGCGATATCCTGCCAATTGTAGAGGGTTCCACTGTAATGACCAAATATGGAGCTGTCAAAACCGATTATATCCTGTTTATGGCTGCCGGAGCTTTCCATACGGCCAAACCTTCTGATCTGATTCCTGAGCTCCAAGGACGTTTCCCGATCCGGGTAGAACTGGAGAGTCTGACGCTTGAAGACTTTGTCAGCATTTTAAAAGAACCCAAAAATGCTCTGACCCAGCAGTATACTCATCTGCTGCGTTCCGAGAACATTGAATTGGAATTTGCCGAAGGGGCTATCGAGGAGATTGCCGGTATTGCAGCTACAGTCAATCAGAATACCGAGAATATTGGAGCACGTCGTTTGCATACCATTATGGAGAAACTGCTTGAAGATCTTTCATTTGAGGCTCCTGAACTGACGCTGGAACAGTTTGTTATCACACCGCAGTATGTACAGGAGAAACTGAAGGATATTGCTCAGGATCGGGATTTAAGCCAGTATATTCTCTAATTTGTCTATTATTCTTATTAAAATCAGCCAATAGATGAACGTCTAGGAATAGGCTGGAATAATAATACCGTTTTTTAGGAAAAAGGTGGGGGGCTTGTTTTACAAGTTCAACGCCTTTTTCCTATGTTTTCATAAGTGCGAAAATTGTATGATGAATATAACAAAAACAACTACACGATTACAAAAGGTAATCCGATATAACAATGAGTGCGTATCAAATGGTAATAAGGAAATAGGGATAGCATTTTTACAAAGTTTACGTTATGATAATTGCATTTGCGTAAATGCGCAAATGGCCTCATAAAAACCAGAACTGAGAACGTTCAGATTAGCAAAAGTCGAACTTTTTCCAGAAAATAGAAGTGTTCGCTACTTTGATCGCCATAAATCAGCTACTAGTAAGTAATCCGCACTAGGCTATAGGGTACATGAATTATGACTGATAATGGAAAAATCAAGGTTTAAAGCCATTTTTTCAGGACAAAACTACTGTCCTGGGTATCATCCTTCCTCTAATATTATACTCAAAACTATTGATTAGAATTACCATTAAAATGCATTAAACCCAACTAATTGATACTAATATCTGCTATAATTGTCATAATACTTATATTAATTGGCAAAAATTATTTAAAAATTGACAAAATACGAGCACATACGCTAAAAGATAGTCCTTTATTCTCATTGTGTTATAATCGGTTCTCTAGGAAACTTATGGTATTAAATCATTAGGAAATATGACGCAGAAATATAGTAAACCAAACGATAAAATGCAACGTTTGTCGAATGAAGGTACGAAATGAGAAAATATGAGATTGAATTTCATATTTCAGAATATAATTACAGACTGAAAGAGGTGACGTGAGTGAATTTACTGAATGATGTGGGATTTCGCAGATTGGAAGGTGCTATTAATGCTTCTAACCTGAGACAACAAGTAATCACCAACAACATTGCCAATGCAGATACACCTTACTTCAAACGTTCCGACGTTTCTTTTGAAAACATGCTCCAAGCACAGATGGATGGGACAGACGGATCTATCCATGGTACAACTACCAATCCCCGTCATTTCCAAATCGGCTCTACCGGCGATGTTCCTCAGGCCATGATTACCTCGGATAACAGCACAGTGATGAATAACAATCTTAACAACGTAGATATGGATTCCGAAATGACCAGCCTGGCTGAAAATCAGCTTCGCTATAGTGCTTACCTCGAACAAGTTAATCACCAGATCAAAATGATGCGTACTGCAATACAGGGCGGAGGAGCGTAATCATGAAAATTAGCAACAGTTTTGATATCAGTGCTTCAGCACTAACAGCCCAGCGGCTGCGGATGGACGTCGTATCCTCCAATATCGCGAATGCCGAGACGACAAGAGCCAAGATCGAGAATGGCGAAGCGGTTCCTTACCGTCGTAAAGAAGTCGTACTTTCCACAAACAAGCCAGCTTTTGCGGATGCATTGAATTCTGCAATGAACGGTAATAATGGTGTGAATGGTGTAAAAGCGGTAGCGATTCAGGAAGATAAAGAACCATTTAAACTTGTATTCAACCCAACACATCCGGATGCTGACAAAAACGGATATGTGAAAATGCCAAATGTCGATACTCTAAAAGAAATGGTGGACATGATATCAGCTTCGCGTTCATATGAAGCTAACGTAACCGCATTAAATGCCTCAAAGGCAATGATTACCAAGGCTTTACAAATTGGTAAATAATGAGTGAAAAATTGGAAGGAGGGGTAATTAATGATAGAAAACACAATGTTTAATGGAATGTCCGCTGCTTCACCGCTGCAAATGACCTCGGGAGCTGCACAGGTACAGGAAACGCCGGGACAGGCTATGGAACAGTTTGGTTCTTACCTGCAGGATGCAATTAGCCAGGTGGGAGCACAAGAACAACAAGTACACAAAATGAATGACCAGTTTCTGGTAGGTAAAATCGATGTCGATCAAATGATGATCGCTTCAGAGAAGTCAATGCTCAGTCTGCAGTTGACGGCTCAGGTTCGAAATAAAGCGATTGAAGCTTACCAAGAAATCATGCGTACACAGTTATAAGATGGTTGATATGTTTCATAGCAAAGTTTCGAATGGGGTGACGTTGTGAATGAGAGAGTTGCCCAGTATAGAGATAAAATTGTCCAATACTGGAGAAAATTCAACAAAAACCAGAAAATACTACTGTTATCAACCTTGGCCTTTATCATCATTGCGATTGTAGTACTAACGATACAGTTTTCCAAAACAGAGTACGAGGTAGCTTTTCAGGACCTGGATGCTGCGGATTCCGCGGCAGTTATGGAATACTTGACTGGACAAGGGATACCGTATCAGTTAAGCCAGGACGGCAAAAGTATTTCCGTACCAACTGAAAGTGCAGCCCAGGCAAAAGTTGCCGTAGGGTCTCAGGGACTGATCGAGAACGGTTCGATCGGTTTCAGTGAATTTAACACAAGTTCTTCCGCCATCGGTATGACGGATAATGAATTCAACGTAAAATACAACAACGCTTTAAACGGTGAAGTATCTCAATTGCTTCGCAATATGAACGGTGTTGAAAATGCCAAAGTGTTGATTAATCTTCCTGAAGAAAGCCTCTTTGCTGCTACAGAAGATCAGGATACAGCTACAGCATCTGTAGTGATGCAGTTTAAACCGGGAGTCCGCCTTACACAGGAAGCGATTGACGGTTATTTTAACCTTGTAAGTACAGCAGTACCCCGTCTTCCAATTGAAAATATTACAATTACCAATGGTACAGATGGTAGTGAACTGGTCTCCACAGTCAAAGGTGGCAGAGTAGGCAATCTGATCGGTGCAGTGCAGGACAATATGGCTTTACAAAAGAAATACGAGTCTGACGTAGAGAATAACGTAAGACAATTCTTGGCCAGACTGGTAGGACCCGAACGGGTCAATGTTCTTGTAAATTCCACATTGAACTTCGATCAGAAAACATCCAAAGAAGATCTTGTAGAACCTGTAGATGAAGAAAACATGAAGGGCATCGAGATCAGCGCCCAGGAAATTCAGGAATCCTACACAGGTACAAGTACTCCTGACAGCGGCGTAGCCGGAACAGGCAGTACGGATACTCCAACTTATCCAGGTGGATCTTCTGCCGGTAATAACGAATCTGAGAAGTCACAAAGCACAATCAACTATGAAGTGAACCGGATTCATAATGAAATTGCAGACAGCCCATATCATGTACAGGATCTGGCTATTACAGTAGCGATTGAACCTAATCCTAATTTGGATGCCACTGCACAAGAAACTTTAAATGGCGAAATACAAAAGATGCTGCAAAGCATTGTAAGAGCTTCACTTGCAGAAAATGGGATTGATTATACTGCGAATACAGATGCTCTTACAGGCAAAGTTAATGTCATTTCACAAGCATTTGCTACTAATGAAACAACAGATGAAGGATTCTTCGCTTCCAACATGAACTGGATCATCGGTGCAGCAGCAGCTCTGGTACTGGGTATTATCGGATTTATCATTTATCGTCGTCGTAAACAGCAGCAGCTGGCTGAAGAAATGGGAGAAGATATTATGCTTCCTCCAGTTACAGAACTTCCTTCTATTAGTTTGGATAACTTGACCAATGATAGTCAGGTACGCAAACAGCTCGAATCACTGGCGAAAAAGAAACCGGACGAATTCGTAAATCTGCTGCGTACATGGCTCGCTGACGAATAAGAGGTGAACGGGATTGGCAAAGGGGACAGCTCCACTGAGCGGACGGCAAAAGGCAGCCATTTTATTGGTTGCCCTGGGTCCCGAAGTATCTGCTCAAATATTTAAACACCTACGTGATGAAGAGATTGAACAGCTTACACTGGAAATCGCCAATGTGCGTAAAGTAGACAGTAGCGATAAAGACACCATTATTTCCGAGTTCCACCAGATCTGTCTGGCACAGGAATACATTTCCCAGGGCGGTATTAATTACGCCAAGGAAATCCTGGAAAAAGCACTCGGTGAAAATAAAGCACTCGAAGTTATTAATCGTCTGACAGCTACTCTTCAGGTTCGACCTTTCGACTTTGCTCGAAAGGCAGATCCAAGTCAGATTCTAAACTTTATCCAGAATGAGAATCCACAGACGATTGCACTTGTATTATCTTATTTGCAATTTGAGCAGGCAGCTTCGATTCTGTCTTCGCTTCCACAGGAAAAACAAGCTGAAGTTGCACGCAGAGTCGCCGTTATGGATAGTACTTCACCAGAAATCATCGCCCAGATCGAACGTGTATTGGAGCAGAAACTTTCTTCTACAGTGACGCAGGATTATACAAATGCAGGCGGTATCGAATCGATCGTACAGATTCTGAATGGTGTCGATCGTGGTACAGAAAGAACCATTCTCGATTCCCTGGAAATTCAGGATCCGGAATTGGCAGAAGAAATCAAAAAGCGGATGTTCGTTTTCGAAGATATTGTCAATGTGGACAACCGTTCGATTCAACGTATTATTCGCGATCTGGAAAACGCAGATCTACAACTGGCGCTCAAAGTGGCCAGCGAAGAAGTACGCGAAGCTGTATTTGGAAATATGTCCAAACGTATGGCTGATACATTCAAGGAAGAAATGGAATTTATGGGTCCTGTACGTTTGAAAGATGTAGAGGAAGCACAAAGTCGTATCGTAGGCATTATCCGTAGACTCGAAGAATCCGGAGAAATCATCATAGCTCGTGGCGGAGGAGATGATATCATTGTCTAATTTGATAAAATCATCCCAGTATATTCCGGTTGAAATTCTCAAAAAACTGGATCTGAACAAAGAACATTTCAGACCTATGGATCTGGCGGCTGGTTCTCATCAGCAGGTTCCGCATATTGTATATGACCAGCCGCGGATCGATGAACAAACCGTTTTACTAAAAGAACAAATGCTTGCAGATGCTCGTGAATTTGCAGAACGTCAGGTACGGGAAGCTGCCGAAGAGGCAGAGCGTATCCTTCAGAATGCTCAGGAAATGATTGCCTCCTGGTGGGATGAACGGCGTGAGCAGGACGAGCATCTTATAGAAGCAGTAAAGGCTCAAGCGTTCCAGGAAGGCTATGAGGAAGGACAGCAACGTGCAGAGACTGAGATGCAACAGCGCGTTAATGAAATGATGCAAGAAGCTCAGATCGTGTTGTCTCAAGCATACGAAGCCAAAGAACAAATTATTCAGGAAGCAGAACCATTCCTTGTAAATCTTAGCTGTGGAATTGCTGAAAAAGTAATTGATCGAGAACTGGCTGATCAGCAGGAACTGGTCCTTTCGCTCATTAAAAAGACACTTGCCCGCAAGCGGGAACAGGGACTTATCACACTTTGTGTGAACCCGTCCCAATTCGACTTTATTCATACGGCAAGAGAAGAATTGGTTCTGGCTATCGATTCACAGGCTGAACTTCAGATTCTTCCGGATGCTACTGTTCGTGACCGTGGCTGTGTAATCCGCTCTGCATTTGGTAGTGTGGATGCTCGCGTAGATACCCAGCTGGCAGAGCTGAAAAAAGAACTTCTTCGTTTGGCACTTCACGATGAAGAGCGGGGGAATACAAATGTCTGATCTGAATGCTGGTCGTTATCTGGAATATATAAAACAGCTTGATCCGGTCCGGATCAATGGTAAAGTAACACAGGTTATCGGGCTGATGGTAGAATCCGAAGGACCTGATGCCAGCATCGGAGAGTTATGTTACATCTATCCTACAAAGGGAGCCGATCCTCTTCGAGCTGAAGTAGTCGGTTTCCGGGATAACAAAGTTTTACTAATGCCTTTGGGAGAGCTTCAGTCCATCGGACCAGGGTGTGATGTTGTCGGTACCGGCAAGCCGCTGACTGTACAGGTAGGCTCTGAATTGCTTGGAAAAGTACTGGACGGTCTTGGACAACCTTTGGATGGTTCACTCCTTCCGGCACGCATGACTCACTATTCTACTTTTAATACGCCGCCTAACCCGATGACTCGGCCAAGAGTCCAGGATCCAATGAGCGTAGGTGTACGCGCTATTGATGGACTGCTAACGATTGGCAAGGGACAACGGGTAGGTATCTTCGCTGGTTCGGGTGTTGGTAAAAGTACGCTGATGGGCATGATTGCCCGGAATACCGAAGCTGACGTCAACGTTATTGCTCTTATTGGAGAGCGCGGACGTGAGGTACGTGACTTTATTGAGCGGGATCTGGGTCCCGAAGGATTGCAGCGTTCTGTTGTTATTGTAGCGACCTCCGATCAACCGGCACTTATCCGGCTCAAGGGAGCCCTGATTGCTACTACTATAGCGGAATATTTCAGGGATCGTGGTATGAATGTGATGTTTATGATGGATTCGGTTACCCGATATGCGATGGCTCAGCGTGAGATTGGTCTTGCTGTAGGCGAACCGCCTGCAATGCGCGGTTATACGCCTTCCGTATTTGCCGGATTGCCCAAGCTGCTGGAGCGTGCAGGTACAGGCCCTAATGGTTCTATTACAGCATTTTATACTGTACTGGTAGACGGGGATGATATGAATGAGCCTATAGCGGATGCCGTACGTGGTATTCTGGATGGTCATATCGTACTGAATCGTGCAATTGCCAACAAGGGACAATTTCCAGCCATCGATGTACTTGCCAGTATTAGCCGGGTAATGAAAGATATCGTAACTGAAGATCAGACAGATGCAGCCAATAATATGAAGCGCCTGATGTCTGTATATAAAGAATCCGAAGATTTAATTAATATTGGTGCCTACCAGAGGGGCTCCAGTCCGGATATTGATGAAGCCATCGAACGGATCAAGGATGTCTGGAATTTTACGAAACAAAAGGTGCATGAGAAAACGACACTAAGTGATGCGCAAGAGCAGATGATTTCCGAATTTGTGAGGAGCTGATGAGTAATGAATTTCCAGTATAACTTTCAAAAGGTTGTAGATATCAAATCAAGTGCTAAAAACCAGGCAGAATGGCTTTTGTCGACAGCATTGGGTGAGTTGCAGGCACAGGAACAATCACTGGATCAGTTACTGGAAGATCAGAATCGTACACTGGAAGCGATCAATCAAGCGATTGAACAGTGTGCTCCTATATCGGATTTACAGGATATGCAGCGTTATATTGCATATCTGGATCAATGCGTTGCCAAAAAAATAGCGGATGTTCATCGTGCACAAGTTGATGTTGAACACAAAAAGCTTCATTTAACCGAGAAAATGGTCGATGAAAAAGTATGGCTTCAAGCCAAAGATAAAGCAAAAGCAAAATTCATGCAGGAACATATGCTGCGTGAGCAAAATGCACTGGATGAGATGGCGACTGTACGATTTGCAATGCAATCGAGATAGAACGCCCTCTGAGCCATCAAAAGCAGCACCCGAACACTGAGAATGTAAACGATTTACTTTATCAGTAAAAGGGAATAATGAAGGATGTTTTTGCTCAAGGAGGATTACCGTGGCGAAGAAAAATCTGGATTTGGATACCGATATGGAAAAGGAGTCCGGTGGACTTGGAAGGTTGCTTTTTATCGCTACTCCAATTCTGTTTACCCTTGTATTAGTAGGCGCAATCGTAATGCTGTTCAATACAAATTTGCGGGCTAGCATGTTTCAGACACTGGACAAAATTCCTATAGTGAAAAATTGGGTCCCATCTGCCGATAAAGGTAATAGCACAGATGTGGCATCCAATCAAAATGAAAGTAATGCAGCAACTGTCGACCAATTAAAGCAGCAGCTGGATGAATCCAAAAAAGCACAAGCTACACAGGCAGCAGAGCTTAAGAAGCTGCAAGATCAAATGAAAACCCAGACTCCGGTAACTGCCGGAGCGACAACAAATGGTACAGCAACTACACCTGCAGCTGGTACAGCACCAGCGGGTACGACCAACACCGTGACTACACCAACAGAGCAGGATAAGCAGTTGAAAAATCTGGCGAATGTCTATTCCGATATGAGTGCTTCCAAAGCAGCAGCAATTATGCAGAATATGACTACAGATGAACAGGTATTAATCTTCAGTAAAATGAATTCACAGGATCAGGCTAGCATTTTGCAGAAAATGGATCCCAAAGTTGCAGCAGATACGTCGCTTGCTTTGAAAAATGCAACTTCAGCAAGTTTGGCTGCTCTGCAGACCAAAACAGGTAGTGCACAAAATGCTAAAGCACCAGCCGGTTCCAAGCTGGATAATGAAGCACTTGCACAAACCTTTACAACAATGCCGGCCAATAGCGCTGCATCCTTGCTTCTCCAAACAGCTAAAGTAAGTCAGAGTAAAGTACTACAGGTTCTGAATACAATGGACGATTCAACAAGAGCCAGTGTGCTATCGGCAATGTCTACCGAAGATCCAACGGGAACTGCACAGATTCTCAATCGGTTAATGGCGAATTAACCTCACTAGGAGGTATCGGAATCATTTCCTATTCTATCGAAAACAGTCATAAGCAGGAAGTCCTTCTTATTAAAATTTGCTATCCTGGAGGTGATAATATATGAGTATGATACTTCAAAACACAACCACAACAGCAGCAACAGCTAAGACACCGGGAGCAGCTTCGGCTGCAGGAACAACGGGTGCGACAGGGGCAGGATTCAATCAGGCACTGACGTACGTTATGGGTTCCGCGGGTACAGCAGGTACAGCTGCAAATGTCACTACTGCCGGTCAGGTTTCTGCAGGAATTATTGGTTCTGCTGCTTCGCTACTGGAGATGCTTCAACAAGTCATTTCCGGTGAGCAAGACAACACAGGAGGGACGCAGGGAGAGCAAGTTGAGAAAGTCGGCAAATTAATGGAAGATCTGCTTGGGAAGCTGGAAGATATGGATGCTTCTATTGTTAATGATCCTGCTCTAATGCAATCACTACAGGCATGGCTGGTTCAGGTTCAACAGGTATTATCCGGAGACGGTGAATCACAGCAGCAAGGAACAGAAGGTGGGGAACCGGTAGTCACTGGCCAACAGACAGCTCAGCAGCCATTGACAGCTGCACTGCCAGCCATTGCACAGCAGCCCGAGACACTGCGTTTTGCAGTAGCAGATGCGGTATCACAGGTCGTTGACAAACTGCAGACCGTTCAGAGTGGAAGTCAGCAGGCAGATCCGAAGCTGGAACAACTGCTAAATAATCTTCAGAACGTATTGCAGCAATCCGGTGAATCAACAATGGGTCAATCGGGTAGCGGACAAGGTGGTAATCAGCAACAGCAGTCCAATAATCCGTTTCAGACTATAGCTGTACAGGATACAACAGCAGCAGCCAGTACGACTGTAGCACAGACCGAAAATACAGTTGAGAGTGTAGAGCCGGTTACCAGTCAGACACAGCACCAGGAACCCGTCATCGTAACAGCTGGACAGCTGGCTATGAAAGCAGATGCCGCTCCACTGACAACGACTGCACCACCACCTACAATGAATGCTCAGAACTTTTCTCAGGAAATGGGCAAATTCATCGTAAGCAAATTTGACGTTCAGCAATTAAACGGTGTATCCGAAGCCAAAATCATCTTGAATCCTGAACATCTGGGACAGGTTGATGTGAAGATCACCATTCAGGATGGACAGCTGATGGCTCAATTCATTACTGAAAAACATGGAGCCAAAGATATGTTGGAGCAGCAAATGGCACAGCTTCGTTCAGCGCTTCAGGCACAGGGACTTCAAGTCGAAAAACTCGAAGTTACTCAAAGTTCTTCAATGCAATCCGATATGTATAATGGAGGGCAAGGATTCCAGTCAGGTTCGGATCAACAACAATCGGGTCGTCGTTCCAAATCCAAAGAAGAACAAAATGGTGATGCTGTTCTTGCAGCAGAACTTGGTAATGAACTAAACGAATGGCGTGAAGAGCGAGTGAACATGCGAGGTGCCAACAGAACGCCTTACGGCAGCACTTACGTAGCAAAAGCATAATTAGGAAATAGAGGTGAATGTTTTGCCGAATTTGATTTCCACATCGAACACATGGCCCAATTATTCTGCAAGTAATGTAAAAACGGCCGCAGCTACACAAAAGTCCGAATTGGGACAAGATCAGTTTATGGCTCTGCTGGTTGCTCAATTAAAAAACCAGGATCCTATGTCACCAATGGATAATTCACAGTTTATCGCTCAGATGGCTCAATTCTCCTCACTGACACAATTAACAAAAATCGGAGAAAAGCTTGATAATTTGAAGGGATCTGTCGATACATCATTAGGGGCTTCTTCAGAACTGATTGGCAAGAAGGTCACCTGGTTGAATGAAAAAACAGACAGCAAGACAGGCGAGAAGACATCCACTTACGAAACAGGCGTTGTAGAAGGTATCGTAATGAAAGGTGGAGTACAGTACGCACAGGTAGGCGCAGACGCAGTTCCACTCACTTTGATTGCCAAAGTAGAGCCAGCGACCGCCAAAGCAGCTGAAACAAAACCTGCAGCAAGTACCGCAGCAGATACGGCTGCAGCTACACCGGACTCTACGACACCAGCCAGTACAACAGCACCTACGGCAACTGAAAGCCCAATTACAGTACCTGCTAGCGAGAGCAACACAGATACTACATCTTCAAATGATACACCTGCACAACCGGCAGCCGCTGCGGAAGAAACAACCAGCACTGCACAGCCAGCTGCAGAACAAGCACCGTCAGTACCTGCTTCATCTACAACGGATGCGGAAAGTAGTGCCACTGAAGAAAGTACTACAGCAGCAGATTCAGAGGCTGCAGTGTCATGAGCGGCCCGATCCAGGTAGGCCAGCTGTATCCGTCCAATATCAATTCCGGATTGCTAGGACGCAGCAAGAATACCACATCAGGTTCCAAACCCAATGAATTTCAAAACATTCTTGATCAGAACCTGCTAAAGTTCAGCAATCACGCCTCCAAACGTCTGGAACAAAGAGGAATTGAATTCAGCAAGGAACAAATGAACAGCTTGAATCAGGCTATTGATAAAGCTGCTGCTAAAGGCTCCAAAGATTCCCTGATCTTAATGCAAAACAATGTCGCTCTTATCGTCAATGTGCCTAATAGGACCGTTGTTACCGCCATGGATGGCAACTCAATGAAAGATAATGTATTTACTCAAATTGATAGTGCTGTAATTATCTAATTCTCTGGCCGGACCAGTAATGGAGAGCCAGGAGACTGCCGACCGACTGACGCAGTCTCAACCATCACATTATGTATTCATTAGGAGGAAATATTAATGTTAAGATCCATGTATTCCGGCGTGTCAGGTATGAAAGGTTTTCAAACTAAACTGGACGTCATCGGTAACAACATCGCAAACGTAAATACAACAGGTTTTAAAAGCTCCCGTGTTATGTTCCAGGATATCCTTAGCCAGACAACCAAAGGCGTAACGGCTCCAACAGAAGGCGAGAGCGGCGGTGTGAATGCTCAACAGGTAGGTCTGGGTGTGAAAACTTCCTCCATTGATACTCTTCATCTGGCTGGTAGTGCACAGACTACGAATAACCCGACAGACCTGCGTATCGATGGCGATGGATTCTTCGCAATTAAGCTTTCTGCGGATCAAGAAGTTCCTTACCTCACACGTGCCGGTGACTTCCATGTGGATGCTTCCCGTCAGTTGGTTACTTCGGATGGTGCATTTGTAGTCGATAATGGTGGAGCTCCAATTCAGATCGATGAAGGTGCGGTATCATTCAGTATCCAGAACAATGGTACTTTGCTGTACACGATGGCTGATGGAACAACTGCTGCTGGTCCTCAGCTGGGAGTTGCAAAAGTAATAAACCCGGGTGGTCTGGAGAAAATTGGTGGAAGTTTGTACCGTGTAACTCCTAACGCCAATCCAGATGGCACGATTGAATTGGTAAATGCTGCAGATCCAGCGAATGGTACAGGCGCGATCGTAGCAGGCCAGCTGGAAATGTCCAACGTCGATCTGACAGGTGAATTTACCGAGATGATCGTTGCACAGCGTGGTTTCCAGGCGAACTCCCGTATCATTACAACTTCTGATGAAATTCTGCAGGAAGTTGTAAACCTGAAACGATAATCTAGACAGCTAGAGGGAGGAATAATATCTTCTCCCTCTTCTTAAATAGCAAGTAACATTCAAGGAGGGGTAATATGATCCCTGTCACGCGGCTTAACGGTTCCCCCATGTGGGTTAATGCCCTGCTAATTGAAATGGTGGAAGAAACGCCTGATACCTACATCACATTAATTACAGGTAAGCGTATGATTGTATTGGAAAAGGCGGCAAAAGTGACGAGTCTGGTTCAAGAATACAACAAAAGTATAGGCACACTTACTGGAACAATTAAGGTGCAGCATATGGAGGAATTGGAATGAAAAAGTTACTACCCTGGATAATCAGCGGGGTATTGGCACTGGGTTTGATTGGTGTTGTCGCATTTTTCCTGATGGGAAATGTTTTTGGGGACAAAAAACCAACGACTGCTGCCGAAGCCGCGGCGGCCGAGAAAGCCAAGTTGGAGAGTATGACAGCAACCGAGATTGCCGCTGTATCATCAGACATCACAGATATGACTACCAACCTGGCAGATCCTTCTTATGTAGTAAAAATCAGCTTCTCGTTTCAACTGGCTGATGAAGAAGCCAAAGCAGGGTTTGATCTGATCAAAGATCTCAAAATCAAGCCGATTATCGTAAGAACACTGGCAGATACCAATCCGGATGATCTCAACAGTGCCAAAGGCATTGACCAGTTGGATGCCAAACTGCTTAAATTGATCAACAGTGCATTGCCTGCCGAAGGTGGCAAGCTGATCGACGTACAAGTATCCGACCGCATCGTAAGTTCCATTTAATAGAGAAAGCTGGAATCAACCTAATCTTAACAATAAATCAATTTACAATCGTAAGGGGGTGAGATTATGGTAGATGTATTATCCCAAGGAGAGATAGATGCCCTTTTAGCGGCACTTTCTTCCGGGGAAATGGATGCGGAGGAACTTAAAAAGGAAGATACCCAGAAAAAGGTCAGAGTATACGATTTTAAACGGGCTGTCCGTTTTTCAAAAGATCATATCCGGAGCTTGACCCGGATTCATGAGAATTTTGCGCGTTACCTGACTACTTATTTCTCGGCACAGCTTCGTACTTTTGTACAGATTAGCGTCGTTCAGGTTGAGCAGCTTCCTTATGATGAATTTATACGTTCTATTCCCAAAATGACGATTTTGAATATTTTTGAAGCGGAGCCCCTGGAAGGCCGGATGGTACTGGAAGTGCATCCGAATATCGCTTTTGCCATGCTGGATCGCCTGCTTGGTGGTACAGGGGCAGCACCTTCCAAAATCAACGCATTGACTGAGATTGAGACAACGATCATCGAGCGTGTGTTCAGTCGAACGTTCGAGAGCCTGCAGGAAGCGTGGAAGACTGTTATTGATCTGTCACCACGTATGGAAGCGCTAGAGACTAACCCGCAATTTATGTCACTGGTATCTCCCAATGAGACAATTGCCCTGATCTCGCTAAGCACTAAAATTGGCGATACGACAGGGATGATTAACCTTTGTATTCCACACGTAGTTATTGAACCTGTAATGCCGAAGCTGTCGGCACATCACTGGTTCGTTTCTCAGAAAAAAGAACCGGCACCTGAAGAAGTAGCAGCGCTGGAGCACCGTGTGAACCGTGCGCAGCTGCCAATCATTGCCGAACTGGGCGATTCCCGATTATCGATTCAAGAGTTTTTGAGTTTATCGGTAGGAGATGTTATCTCGCTCAATAAGCCAGTACATGATTCACTATCCATAAAAGTAGGCAATCAGCTCAAATTTATAGGAAGCCCGGGTATGGTAAGAGACCGGGTAGCCGTTCAGATTGACGAGATCGTCAGTGAAGGAGTGGAAGAAGTTGACGAGTAAAGATTATTTGTCACAGGAAGAGATTGACGCTTTGCTCAAGCAGTCGTCCGGTGATGATGACAGCGCAGCATCCGGAACGGCGGGTAAGAGTGTAGATGATTTTCTGACTCCGCTGGAACAGGATGCCCTTGGAGAAATCGGGAATATTACATTTGGTAGTGCAGCGACTGCGTTATCTACCCTGCTGGGACAAAAAGTTGATATTACGACTCCTCAGGTAGGTATTATAACCCGTACTGAATTTGAAAATGAATTTCCTAAGCCGCATGTAGCGGTTCACGTAGAGTATGTGGATGGATTCCAGGGAATCAATTCCCTTGTTATCCAGACACGGGATGCTCAGGTGATCGCGGACTTGATGCTCGGAGGTGAAGGCCATCCAAAGGACGAAGAGTTGAATGAAATTCATGTCAGCGCCGTACAGGAAGCCATGAACCAGATGATGGGTTCATCTGCAACTTCGATGTCCACCATCTTCAACCGTTTTGTTAATATCTCACCACCAGGAATTGATATCCTGGACGTAAGCAATGATCAAGGTGTCAGCATGCTGCCAGCCGAAGAGACACTCATCAAAATCTCTTTCCGCTTACTGATAGGGGATTTGATTGATTCTACTATTATGCAGCTGATCACTGTAGAATTTGCTAAGTATATGGTAGATATTCTGATCAATGGTGGAGAAGAAGCAGCACCTGAGCAACCTGCTGCAAGTGCACCAGTGGCTCCCGTAGCGCCTCCACAGGCAGCAGCACCGCAGGCAGCAATGCCTCCGCAACAAGCTCCTGAACAGCCTGCAGCGCCTCCTATGATGCCGCCGCAGGGAATGCCAGCTTACGGTCAACAACCACCGTATGGCATGCCAGATCAGCCGTATCCGCAGTATCCTCCATATCCGTATCCTCCGGGTTACGGTATGCCGCCTCAGCCATATCCGCAGGCACCACAGCATTATGGCGCACCGGCAGGCAGAGAGGTTAATGTCCAACCTGTTCAATTTGCTAACTTCGGCGCAGGAGCAGCTCCTAACCTGGATGAAAATAATTTGAACTTATTGATGGACATTCCACTCAAAGTCACCGTAGAATTAGGAAGGACCCAACGGCAAATTAAGGATATACTCGAATTGTCCCAGGGAGCCATTATCGAACTGGACAAATTGGCAGGGGAACCAGTAGACATTCTGGTTAACAACAAATTGATCGCCAAAGGCGAAGTTGTTGTTATTGATGAAAACTTTGGTGTCCGTGTCACAGATATCGTAAGCCAGTGGGACCGAATTCAAAAAATACAATAATGATCACTCAGGGAGGATTTTAAATCAATGGCAAACCGAATTCTTATCGTGGATGATGCAGCTTTTATGAGAATGATGATCCGGGATATTTTAACTAAAAATGGTTACGAAGTTGTAGGAGAAGCGCAAGACGGAGCACAGGCAGTAGAGAAATTCAAAGAACTTCGTCCAGACCTCGTTACTATGGACATCACAATGCCTGAAATGGACGGCATTGCTGCACTGAAAGAAATCAAAAAAATGGATGGCGGAGCTAAAGTAATCATGTGCTCGGCGATGGGTCAGCAGGCTATGGTTATTGATGCTATTCAAGCAGGAGCCAAAGATTTCATCGTAAAACCTTTCCAGGCTGATCGTGTTATTGAAGCGATTAGCAAAACGCTCGGAGTATAGGAGAATATTCCCATGTCAGGTTCAGCAGCCACAATGGGAGGAACAGGCGATTATATCCTAAACCTAGTTTGGGTTATAATCGTCTTGGCTGTAATAATAGGCCTAATTATTTTACTGCTCCGGTTCCTGGGCAGGAAAAATCAAACCTGGTTGTCCCGCCGTGCCATCCGCACTATAGGCGGGGTAGCTATGGGCCCAAACAAGTCGTTACAGGTGATTGAAATTGGCAACAGCGTCTATCTGATCGGTGTAGGAGAAGATATCACTCTTGTAGATAAAATCTCTGATCCTGAAGAGGCAGAACTGATTATAAGCTCTTTTCAATCCGAATCGGTGGATCAGAACAATATTCTGACTCCGCTAATCTCCAAACTCAGCAACCGTTTCCGTCCTAAGTCTTCCGTGCAGGAAGAAGAAATTGGTGATACGGATGCTTTCCAGGAAGTGTTTGAAAGCAAACTGCGCCAGATTCCGAATCGCCGGCAGAAGATGGAAGAACTGCTGAAAGAGGAAGATTCTACAGATCGGTCGAGGGATTCATGAAAAAAAAGCTGATATTAACCTTTATGATGCTTTTTCTAGTTAGCTTCTTATCGGTTCACCCCATATTTGCTGCAACAGCTGATCCGATACCGAATATTGATATTCAGATCGGAAATAATGATAACGCAGCAGATGGCCCGGCGACCAGCTCGCTGTCTATTTTGCTTTTGATTACACTCATCAGCATCGCGCCATCTTTTCTGGTATTAATGACCAGTTTTACACGTATTGTGATTGTGCTCAGCTTTGTCCGGACTTCATTAGGGACTAACCAGATGCCTCCCAATCAGGTACTGGTAGGGCTGGCTTTATTTTTAACTATCTTTATTATGTCGCCTACTTTATCTCAGATGAACCAGACGGCATTGCAACCTTATCTGAAAGGCGATATTAGTCAGACACAGGCTCTAAGTGCAGCAGAAAAGCCAATCAAAGAGTTCATGTTCAAGCATACGAGAGAAAAGGATTTACTGCTTTTCCTGGAATACACCGGTACAGCCAAACCCAAAAATGTAGAGGATATTCCGCTTACGGTTATGGTTCCTTCTTATGCAATCAGTGAATTGAAAACTGCTTTCCAGATGGGCTTTATGGTCTTTATACCGTTTCTTGTCATCGACATCGTAGTTGCGAGTGTTCTGATGGCCATGGGTATGATGATGCTACCACCTGTAATGATTTCACTTCCTTTCAAAATTTTACTATTCGTACTGGTCGATGGCTGGTATCTCATCGTCAAATCGCTATTGATCAGTTTTAATTAGTGCAGCACCCAAACACCTGATTAAGGGAGGTAAATCATGAGTTCGGAGTTTATCATCGGTATGGCAGGACAGGCGGTATACACCGTTTTAAAAATCAGTGCACCGATGCTTATTCTGGGACTTGTAGTGGGTCTGATCGTCAGTATTTTTCAGGCCACTACCCAGATCCAGGAGCAAACTCTTGCCTTTGTACCTAAAATCGTAGCTGTAATGCTCGCACTGCTGTTATTTGGTCCATGGATATTAACAGTTATGGTTGATTACACTGGCGATATCCTGGGCAATCTATACAAATACATTGGTTAGGCTGATTGCTTATGGAGACACTGCTACAAAGTTTTCCTGTTTTTTTGCTTGTTTTTTGTCGAATGACCGCTTTTTTTGTAATATCACCTATTTTTTCATCCAGAAGCGTACCTAACACCTTTAAGATAGGCATCGCTTTTTTTATCTCACTTTTGATTTATCTGATCAAAGGAACATCGGTAACTATACCGGAAGAAGCCGGATTATATGTACTGCTGGTGCTTCGTGAAGTTATGATCGGTTTGTTGCTCGGCTATGTCGCTTATCTGATGTTTACGGTTATCCAGATGGCCGGTTCATTTATCGATATTCAGACAGGGTTTGGTATTGCCAGCGTATTTGATCCTTTGACTGGAGCTTCTGCTCCGATGATCGGTAACTTCAAATACATGTTTGCCATTCTGCTGTTTCTGAGTATGAACGGTCATCATTATCTTATTCAATCTGTACTATACAGCTATGACTGGATACCGCTGGATGCAGAGATCATGAGCAAAATGACGAATGGATCGATCAGTGAGTTTTTGATTCGTACATTCAGCAACTCGTTTATGATTGCTTTTCAGATGGCAGCACCTATCGTAGTGGCCATGTTCCTGACAGATGTGGGACTTGGATTTCTGGCACGAAGTGCTCCACAGTTCAATATTTTTGTCATTGGTGTACCTGTCAAAATCATTATTGGTTTGATCATGCTGATGCTGCTGACACCAAGTTTTGCTTTTATATTTGAACACTTGTTTGGACAGTTGTTTCAGGCGATGCAATCTTTACTAAAAGTAATGGGTACAGCACCACCATCCAAGTAGACTTCGAAGAAAGGAGGCTGTCCATTGGCATTCAGGTTACGTATGAATCTGCAGTTGTTCTCCGGTGAGAAAACAGAGGAGGCAACGCCCCAGAAACGCAGGGAGACCCGTAAAAAAGGGCAGGTTGCAAAAAGTATGGATATACCAGGATCAGCAATCATGCTGGGTGGGATATTCTGCTTGCTTATGTTTAATGACTTTTATATGAAACGTATTACCTGGCTGTTTACGGATGCCTTCATTCATCGGCTGTCTACCGATGTAACGATTGCCAACATTATGCAGATGTTGGGCCAATACGCCATACAGATTTTACTGCTGTTGGCTCCGGTCTTCGGCATTGTGGTGGTATTAGCATTAGCGACGAGTTATGCGCAGGTAGGCTTTCTGCTTACAGGAGAGCCGATCATGCCAAAGTTTAGCAAGCTGGATCCTATTAAAGGTTTTAAAAATATTGTTTCTATACGCTCATTAGTGGAATTTGTTAAATCAGTACTAAAAATGAGTGTGATTGGATATCTGGTGTATACCACTCTGAATGGAGCGCTTCATGAGATTTCCAAAACAGCGTATATGTCTGTTGAAGCGATTCTTCATTTTGCAGGCGGGCTGACAGTCAATCTTGGAATCAAAGTAGGCGTGGCTCTATTTATACTCGCTATCTTTGATTACATGTATCAGCGATACGAGCATAACAAAGGAATCCGGATGTCCAAGCAGGATATCAAGGATGAATACAAAAAGTCGGAAGGGGATCCGTTAATAAAAGGTAAAATCCGTGAAAGACAGCGCCGTATGGCGATGCAACGGATGATGCAAGAAGTTCCTAATGCCGATGTTATCATTACCAACCCTACTCACTTTGCAGTAGCCCTGAAATATGACAATTCACAAATGGCTGCACCACAAGTAATCGCAAAAGGGCAGGATCATATGGCATTACGAATTAGAGAAGTCGCCAAACAAAATCGTGTAGTGATTATGGAAAATAAACCACTGGCACGAGCATTGTTTGCAAGAACTGAAATTGGTGAGTCCATACCCGCAGATTTGTTCCAGGCTGTAGCGGAAGTTCTCGCTTATGTATACAAAGTCAGAGGTAAAACAAAGTAAGGGATCGGAGGGCTGAATAACATTGAAGAAAAAAGACCTGGTTGTCCTTGTAGGCGTTATTGGAATTATTATGATGATGATTCTTCCGATCCCGGCATGGCTGCTCGACGTATTACTCATCGTTAATATCTCACTGGCAATGATTATTTTGCTGATTGCGATGAATACCAAGGAAGCGCTGGAATTTTCCATATTCCCTGCAATGCTGTTGATTACAACATTATTCCGCCTGGCGCTTAATATATCTACAACCAAATTGATCCTCGGACAAGGCGAAGCAGGATCGGTTGTTGCCACATTCGGCAGCTGGGTAGCTGGTGGACAGATTGCAGTAGGTTTCATTGTCTTCCTGATTCTGGTTATTGTTCAATTTATCGTTATTACCAAAGGTTCGGAACGGGTAGCAGAGGTAGGAGCTCGTTTTACACTCGATGCAATGCCCGGTAAGCAGATGAGTATCGATGCGGATTTGAACGCAGGTCTGATCAACGAACAACAAGCCAGAGAACGACGCAGCAAAATTGAACGTGAAGCCGATTTCTATGGTGCAATGGATGGTGCGAGTAAGTTCGTTAAAGGGGATGCTATTGCAGGTATTATTATCCTCCTGATCAACTTGATTGGTGGATTTATTATTGGGATAGCGATTCATGGAATGGCATTCGCTGATGCTCTTTCGACGTATTCCATATTGACGATCGGTGATGGTCTGGTAAGTCAGATTCCGGCGCTTCTTATTTCTACAGCAGCAGGTCTGATCGTTACCCGTGCATCTTCCGAAGGCAATCTGGCTGATGATATTACCAAGCAGCTGTTTTCCTATCCAACTTTGCTCTATATTGTAGCGGGCGTTATTACGCTACTGGGTTTATTTACACCTATTCACTTCCTCACGACTTTCCCGCTGGCGCTTCTGCTGTTTATTGCAGCGCGCCGTATGCAGGCAAATCTCACTCAGAAGATGGTGGAAGCCGAACAACACGAAGAAGAACAGCAGATCGAAGAAGTGCGTAGTCCGGAAAGTGTAATCAATCTGCTGCAGATCGATCCAATCGAATTCGAATTTGGTTATGGATTGATCCCACTGGCAGATACACAGCAGGGCGGAGATTTGCTGGATCGGATTATTATGATTCGTCGTCAATGCGCACTGGAACTGGGTCTTGTGGTCCCTGTTATTCGTATTCGCGATAATATCCAGTTGAAACCGAATGAATATGTAATCAAAATTAAAGGAAATATTGTAGGCGGTGGTGAATTATTACTAAACCACTACCTGGCCATGAGTCCTGGTTTTGATGATGATTCCATTACGGGTATAGAGACTTTAGAACCAGCATTCGGTCTGCCTGCTTTATGGATTGATGAGTTGACCAAAGACCGTGCCGAATTATCAGGCTATACGGTAGTTGATCCGCCTTCAGTCGTAGCTACACATCTGACCGAGCTGATCAAAAAGCATTCCCACGAATTGCTGGGACGCCAAGAGACACGCTCTCTGGTCGACAATCTGCGTGAGAATTACCCTGTATTGGTAGATGAACTTATTCCTTCTGTACTATCTGTAGGTGATGTACAGAAAGTATTGGTTAAATTATTAAAAGAGAAAATATCCATTCGCGACATGGTAACCATTTTTGAGACATTAGCAGATTATGGAGCTTACACCAAAGATCCGGATGTATTGACCGAATATGTACGCCAATCTCTGTCACGTCAGATTACACAGCAGTTTACAAGCCAAGGCGAGACGCTGCGCGTGATTACAGTCGGTCCTAACCTGGAAAAGAAAATTGCAGAAAGTGTGCAGCAATCCGAGCAAGGTACTTATCTTGCACTGGACCCTGTATCTACGCAATCGATGTATCAGAAGATTAACGAGCAGGTTAACCGTCTGCTCCAAATGGGACAACAGCCTGTTGTACTGACTTCACCGGCAATACGTATGTATCTGCGACAGTTGATTGAACGTACCATGCAGGATATACCCGTTTTATCCTATAGCGAACTGGAACCGAATGTTGAAATTCAGAGTGTCGGGGTGGTGAACTTATGAGAGTAAAACGCTATATCGTTGATACGATGCCGGACGCCATGCTGAAAATACGCACAGATCTGGGCAGTGACGCCGTTATACTGAGCACCAAGGAACTGAAAACCGGCGGATTTCTGGGCATGTTCCAAAAAAAGAAAATCGAAGTTATCGCAGCAGTAGAAAAAGAACAGGTCCAGGAAGCACCTAAAGCGCAGCCTGAACCTGTTGTCACAGCGGCTACTCCTGTTCCCAAAAAAGCCGTTCCGGATGCTTATCGTAAGTCTAGCCAGGCTTTTGCAGAATCTATGCGTCAGGCACTTGCAGCGGATCAACCGGCGGCTGTATCTTCTGCACCGGCAGCGGTATCTCCACTGCCGGAAGAAGAACCTTTTGTACCTGAAGTGGATCGTGCAAGATTGCAGCATGTCCAGGCACCAGCAGCTACTGTAGCAAGTCCCCTATCCGATCCGGCAGATCAGATGTCCGAGCAGCGTCTCTTTGAAGAACTGCGACAGATGAAGCAGATGATGGCCGATCTGACACGGGACAAGGAAAGAGCCGAACTGCCGGAGCCACTTCATAATCTTATGAACCAGCTTAAATCCCAAGGTATTGAACAACCACTGCTGGATCAATGGATGGACCGCATTGTAGAGCAGTCTGCCAATCTGGAGTCCATGACAGCCAGTGAAGCCAAATTGGCAGCAAAAGCACAAATTGAGCAGTTTACCGACTCACGAATCGGTGGCGGTATTGCTGCAGAGACCCGTATCGTGTATATTGCCGGTCCAACCGGGGTAGGAAAGACGACTACCATCGCCAAGCTGGCTGCCGAGCAGTTATTCAAATACAAACGCAAAGTAGGATTTATCACGTCCGATACGTATCGTATATCGGCGGTAGAACAGCTAAGAACCTATGCTTCCATCCTTGGTGTACCGCTTGAGGTAGCTCAATCACCAGGAGACTTGCAGCGTGCTCTGCAGCGTCTATCCGAATGTGATCTGATTCTGATGGATACGGCTGGGCGCAATTACAGAAATGAGCTGCTGGTATCTGAACTGCAGAGCCTTCTGGCTCCGCTGGAACAAAGTGAGACGTATCTGGTGCTGGCACTGACATCCAAAACGGAAGATATGCGCACAATTACTGATCATTTCAGCAAGTACCCACTGGATAAAGTGATTTTTACCAAGGCTGATGAGACAGGAAGTTATGGTGCGCTGTTTAACTTGTTGCAAGATCATCCGCTGCGTCTGTCCTATATGACCAATGGACAGAATGTGCCGGATGATCTGCTTATGCCAAGTCCTGATTTTCTGGCAAATCTGTTATTGGGAGAAATCTTGCCATGATGGACCAGGCCCAATCGTTAAGAAACCTGATGTCTGCCAAAGCCAAAGCTCTTGAAGCTCCTGAACGTGGTGCGAAAAACGCTAAGTTTGTTGCCGTGACGAGTGGGAAGGGCGGTGTAGGAAAGTCGAATTTCACATTGAATTTCGCACTTGCCCTGCAGCGCCTTGGACGTAAAGTTCTTGTATTCGATGCAGATATAGGAATGGCAAATATCGATGTTTTGATGGGCGTGCGTTCGCAATACAATCTCTCGCATCTTTTAAGCGGGGAAAAACAGATTGATGAAATTATTGAAAAAGGTGCGGGTTCACTGCCTTATATTGCCGGTGGATCGGGCTTAAATTCATTATTTTCGCTCTCTGAGAAAGATTTAGTTTACTTTACTACTCAAATTCAAAAAATTGCTGCCGATATGGATTATATCCTGTTTGATACAGGAGCGGGACTTTCGAAGGAAACTTTGCAGTTTATTATGTCGGCTGATGAATGTATTGTAGTCACGACTCCGGAGCCAACAGCGATCACCGATGCTTATGCGCTGATCAAAGTAGTCTACGGTATGGAAGAGAGTACAAACTTCAAATTGGTAGTCAATCGGGCAGAGAGTCAAAAGGAAGCGGTACAAACCTCCGACAAAATCAGGCTGGTTACCAGCCGCTTTCTGAATCTCGAAATTCCAATGCTGGGATTTGTAAGTGATGATGCTCATGTCAGCCAGTCGGTCAAAAAGCAGGTTCCCTTTTCAATCCATGCTCCTGGATGTCACGCTTCGAGGGACATTCAAAACCTGGCGATGCAATATGTGGTTTCACCGGATGCACATCAGGAAGGAAGCTTAACAGGAATCAAAGGATTTATACAGAAGTGGATGCGGCGTACTAAATGATTCTGTAGGGACAGAGGTGCTATCACTATGGCAACTTATAAAGTACTGGTTGTAGACGACTCCCCGTTCATGCGAAAAATTATTTCTGACTTGATTGAGGCTGACGCTACTTTCCAGGTAATTGACACAGCAAATAACGGATTAGAAGCTACCCAGAAAGTTATGGAGCTTAAACCCGATGTAGTTACAATGGATGTTGAAATGCCCGAAATGAATGGTTTGGAAGCGCTGAAAGTGATTATGGCTCAGCGTCCGGTTCCGGTCATTATGCTGTCGGGCATTAATGAGCAAGGAATGCGAGAGACAATCATGGCGCTGGAGAATGGTGCCTTTGACTTTATCCGTAAACCTTCAGTCAGTAATTCCCAGGATATCGAAGAAGTGGGACAACAGCTGCTCAGACAGCTCAATACAGCTGTACATGTATTGGAAAGACGCCGCAAACGGGCGGAACAGAAAACCATGGCGGCTGACGCTGCTCCGTCGCCATCCCTGCCGGAAGTTGAGAAGAAACGTGAAGAGAGCATTACTCCTTCTTCTTCTCAGGCAGCGCCTCATCCTAATAAATCGTCTATCGAGGATTCTTCCCGGCGTCCTCAACCTGGGATTCTTAATCCACCTCCTGCCGGCAAATCTGCACCACCGCTTAATAACCGGTTAGCTCGGCCTGGACGTAATGAAGATCTTGGTCCAACCAGACCAGCTGTGCCTCCAAAATCAACGGAGTCACGGTCTACCGCAGCGAGCCCACTTAAGCCTGCTGAACCGAAAGTACCAAAAACGCCAGGGGCATCAATAAATCCATTGTCGCGTAAAGAGCCTGAGAAGCCTTCTGTTCCATCTTCGCCTGCTTCTGCTCCTTCGGGTCCTGTTGCAGGTAAAACGTCCCACACAGACGCTCCTGCGGCTTCTATTGGCAAACTGGTGGCTGTAGGCTGCTCAACTGGTGGACCTAGAGCATTAAAAAGCTTTCTTGAGAAGATCCCAGCAAATTTCCCGGCTCCTATCGTGATCGTGCAGCATATGCCGCCGAACTTCACACGTTCTCTTGCTCAGCGACTAAACAGCCTGAGCCAGATTACTGTAGTAGAAGCCGAACATGGAATGCCGCTTCAACCAGGGACAGCTTACATTGCGCCAGGAGGTTATCATATGACAGTATTCCGTAGTCAGGGCGGCTATCGTATCCAACTTTCGCAGGAACCTCCGCGCAATGGGCATCGTCCTTCTGTGGATACTCTTTTTGCCTCAATCCGTCCATTCTCCGATCTTCAGCGTTACGCTGTCATTATGACGGGAATGGGAAGCGATGGCGCAAAGGAAATGAAAAATTTATACGACAGTGGAGTAATCCCTACCTTCGCAGAAAACGAAGATACCTGTGTCGTGTACGGAATGCCGAGATCGGCTGTAGAGCTTGGATGTGTAAACCACCTCCTGCCATTACCTGAAATTGCGCCTAAACTTGTACAAATCGTTAAATAGCTTATAACAAGCATTATGTTACTTTATGGAGGAGGTGTCTCACGATGGACATGAATCAATATTTATCCATGTTTATTGATGAGTCGAACGATCATCTGCAGTCATTGAATGAAAAAATGCTGGAACTAGAAAGCAATCCCACAGACCTGGGTATTGTACAGGTTATTTTCCGCTCAGCGCATACGCTGAAAGGGATGGCTGCTACAATGGGATTTGAAGACCTGGCGGCGTTGACGCACCAGATGGAAAACGTACTGGATCTGGTACGTAACGAAAAGCTCGCTATGCAGGAATTTATCTTTGATACCCTGTTCAAAGGACTGGATGCCCTCGAATCGATGGTACAGGACATTACACAGGGCGGAGAAGGTAAAGCGGACGTTACTGCCATTGTAGAATCACTACAGGCAATCGTACGCGGAGATATTCCTGCAGCCGGCGCACCGGCAGCGGCCGCAACGGCTCCTGCTGCAGCACCAGCTGCTTCAGCGAATATTGCTGTTAAAGACAGCAAAGGCATTCAGCTGGATGAATTCCAGCAATCGGTTATTGAACAATCCATGGCAGAAGGCCATCAGGCATTGTATATGGAAGTAGCCATTCGTGAAGATTGTCAGCTCAAAGCAGTTCGTGCCTATATGGTGTTCGATCTGTTGGAACGTTACGGTGACGTTATCAAATCCGAACCTTCCACTCAGGATATTGAGCAGGATAAATTCGAACGCAGCTTCTCTCTATATTATGTTACGCAAAAAGATCCAGCTGAGCTGGAACCGATGGTAACGAGCATTTCCGAAATAGAAAGTGTGAATGTAACACGCCTGGATGCACAATCCCTCAAAGAGATGTCTGCTGCACCGGCAGTAGAGCCTGAAGCAACTGAAGCTGCGGCTCCTGCAGCACAAACGCCAGCAGCAGCTCCAACGCCTGCTCCAGCTGCGCCAAAAGCGGCTCTCGCAGCGGCTCCAAAGGCAGCTAAAGCACCGGCACCAGCACCATCACGTACGATTCGTGTCGATATCGACCGTCTGGATGTACTGATGAATCTGTTCAGCGAACTGTTGATTGACCGTGTTCGGTTGGAACAGCTGGCAAGTGAAGTGAAAGTTCCAGCACTCACCGATACTGTAGAGCATATGGGACGTGTAAGCACGGATCTGCAAAATATCGTCCTCAAACTACGGATGGTACCGGTAGATACAGTATTCAACCGCTTCCCTCGTATGGTACGCGACCTTGCTAAATCGCTTGATAAGAAGCTGGATCTGATCATCATCGGCTCCGAAACCGAGCTGGATCGTACGGTTATTGACGAGATTGGCGACCCGCTCGTTCACTTGCTCCGCAACTCGGTAGACCATGGTGTAGAACCGGTAGCCGATCGTATAGCAGCTGGCAAGGAAGAGACAGGTACAGTCAAACTGAGTGCATTCCATAGCGGTAACCATGTATTCATCGAGATCGAGGATGATGGCCGTGGTATCAATCGTGAGAATGTTCTCAACAAAGCAATCAAAAATGGCATTGTATCACAGGATGTAGCTAACACCATGAAGGACGAGGAAGTGTATCAACTTCTGTTTGCTCCAGGTTTCAGTACTGCTGAGGTTATCTCTGACGTATCGGGACGCGGTGTTGGTCTGGATGTAGTTAAATCCAAAATCACCTCCCTGGGTGGCCATGTTATGGTTACTTCCGAACTTGGAAAAGGAACGAAGTTCTCCGTACAGCTGCCACTGACACTGTCCATCATTTCGGCAATGCTGATCCGTGTCGGATCGGAAAAATATGCGATTCCACTGACTTCAATTGTGGAAACCGGCATCATCAAAGCGAAGCAGGTACGTGATCTGCATGGCAGTCAGCTGATTCCTTATCGCGATACCCATATCCCGCTTCTGTCCCTCAGCCGTGTATTTGAAGTTCCTGACTTCGATGAGCGTGAAGAGGAAGAAACCGAGATTGTTGTTATCCGCAAAGGTGACAAACTGGCAGCTATTGCAGTAGAGAACTTCATCGGTCAGAACGAAATCGTTCTGAAAAGTCTGGGAAGTTACCTGCCGGAAACACGCGGCATCTCCGGTGCAACTATCTTGGGAGACGGCCAGGTTGCTTTGATTATTGATCCGAATGCATTTATCAAATAATGCAGCCCATTATTGAGGAGGATTTACCCATGGATGAATTAAAAGTTATCGTTTTCAAACTAGCAACAGAAGAATACGGCATTGAAGTGGATAAAGTACAGACCATTGAGCGTATGATGCCGATTACCCGCGTTCCAAAAACACTTGGTTTTGTCAAAGGGGTAATCAACCTGCGCGGTGTGGTAATTCCGGTTATTGATCTGCGTGGTCGTTTTAACCTGCCAGGTCAAGAATATAATGATCAGACACGTATCATCATTGTTGAAGTAGAGAAAATGCAAGTCGGCTTTATCGTCGATTCCGCAAATGATGTAGTAGATATCAAACGCAGCAGCATTGAAAAACCGCCTGAAGTAGTAGGCGGCGTCAAAGCCAGATATCTGGATGGTGTAGCAAAGCTTGATGAAGAACGGCTGCTGGTTATGCTCAATCTTGCGGAAGTGCTGGACAAGACCGAAGTTGTTCAGCTAGAAAGCATCGAGGATTAATATGGACCTGTTCAAAAAGCTTGAGGGGTTCAAGATGGATGTGCTCAAAGAAGTGGGGAATATCGGGGCAGGGAATGCAGCCACTGCCCTCTCCCAACTTCTGGACAAGCCTATCGATATGGCTGTACCCAAAGTGCAGATTCTTCCTTTCGAACAGATCGCCGAGAAGGTGGGTGGTCCCGAACAAATCGTTCTGGCTATCTTTTTCCGGGTCGAAGGAGAAGCACCGGGTAACCTGTTTTTCGTTCTTACTCCAGAAGCAGGCAAAGGTCTATTGAAGCGTTTGGCGGGCATTGAAGCCAGCGATGAAGAATTTTTTACTGAAATGGAGCAGTCAGCACTCGCAGAAATTGGTAATATATTAGCAGGATCTTATTTATCTTCCCTCGCTGATTTTACCGGTCTGTCCATGAGCCCTACCGTTCCGGGACTGTCGATGGATATGGCAGGTGCTATTCTGAATTACGGACTTCTCCAGTTTGGTCAAATGGGCGATGATGCTCTGCTGATCGATACCACATTCCTGGAAGGGAATGAAGAAGTAGAGGGACAGTTTTTCCTGATTCCGGATCCCGAATCATTTGATAAAATATTTAAATCGTTAGGAGTTCCGCTCCAAGATGATTGAAGAACAAAATGTCGTCAAAGTAGGTATGGCCGATTTGAACGTCGTGAAGACATCCGGAGTTATTCGAACGACGGGATTAGGGTCGTGTGTTGGCCTTACGCTGTATGACAAAAATGTTCAACTGGCTGGTATGGCCCACGTCATGCTGCCTTCTTCTGATATCGCACGCGAAGGGCAGCTTAATATTGCGAAGTATGCAGATACGGCATTGCCGGAACTGCTGAAAAGAATGACGGATATGGGGGCTATACGCTCACGTCTGGTCGCCAAAATGGCTGGCGGAGCACAGATGTTTACTTTTTCAAGTGGTGGTGATCACATGCGTATTGGTCCTCGCAATGTGGAAGCCTGTAAATTATTTTTAAAAGAATATAATATTCCCTTACTTGCCGAGGATACAGGCGCGAACTACGGACGTACCATCGAAATGAATTGTATTACGGGTATGTTGTCGATTCGCAGTGTACAAATGGGTAAGAAGGAAATATAGGGTATGGCAGGGAATATTAAACTTAACCTCTGGTTTGGGATAATAGGGTTTGTTATTACCTTCCTTGTCTCTTTTGGAAATAATTTATGGACCACAAGTCTCTTTAGAGGAATATTAGGATTTATAGTGTGGTTCCTGCTGGCATTCGTACTGCGCTTTATTCTGGGGATTCTCGCGAATCCCGCAGGCGCAGTACCGAAAATGCCGAATGGGGACGAAGTACCAACTCAACAGGAGCTTTCTCAGGACGATCAGGACAGAGGAAGCCATTTTGATGTTGTGACACCTGATCAGGACAACGAGTTGCATGATTTGCTGACACCGAAGCCAGCAGATTCAGGGCAGAAGGACGAATTTGCTCCTCTCAACCCTCCCAAACTGGTTTCAACCAAGCAACAAGATCCAGAGGAACTGGCGAAGGCTGTACGCCATCTGACACAAAAGTAAGGAGGGTGAAAGCAATTGAGCGAGCAAAAAGGAAGTCATCTTAACCACATCGAATTATGGATCCAATGGAAAGAACATGGCGATGTAGAAGCCAAAAAAAGATTGATTGAAAACCACCTTGGTACTGTTGAATATGTCTCAAGCCGCCTTGCTATCGGTCTCCCCAAAAATGTATCCAAAGATGACCTGATGAGTAATGGGGTTATGGGATTAATTGATGCCATCGAGAAATTTGATTATAAACGCGGTCTGCAATTCGAGACGTATGCGTCCTGGCGGGTAAGAGGCGCTATTTTGGATGGATTAAGACAAGGGGACTGGGTTCCTCGTTCTGTACGTGAAAAAGCCCGCAAAATTGAAGATGCCTATCAACAACTGGAACAAAAGTATATGCGCTCTGTCTCTGATGCAGAAATCAGCGATTATCTTGATGTAAGTGAACGTGAATTCCAGACCATGCTGCAGGATGTCGCAGTTATGACCATCACTTCACTGGAAGATCCTATCCGGGAAGAAGAATCAGAAACACGGATGTCTCTGATTGTGGATGAAAAAGCCAAAAATCCGGATCGTTCCGTCAATGATTTTGTACTGAAAGATCTGCTGATGAAAGGGATCGAGAAGCTTACAGAAAAAGAAAGAACGGTTGTGTCACTACTTTATTATGAAGACCTGTCACTTAGTGAAATCGCAGAAGTTATGTCACTGTCTCCATCACGGATCTCGCAATTGCATTCCAAGGCAATTCTTCGTCTCCGCGGAGCTCTTGACAAACAAAGAGGTCTGTTAATGCAAGATATGTGAACGCCGCTATAAGCAGGAAAGGGGAATATGGCGTGACCTCTCAACTATTGCTGGACGAATACATGAAGCTTAGCTTTTCAAATGACAAGTCTATAGCTTATCTGGAACTTACGAAACACGATGAACAGTTTGAATGTACTGCTGAACAACTGGAGGGATTTTTGCGTACACAGGGAGTGACCTACGGTATACGTATGGAGGAGCTGCAAAAGATTGCCCTTCAGCCGGAACAATATGAATCAGAAGCTATCGCAGTAGCCTTTGGAATAAAACCGGTTAACGGGATCGACGGCAAAATTCAATACAATGTATCACTGGACTCCAATCCAAGAAGACCACTTGAAACAGAAGATGGAAAAGTGGACTATAAAGAAATTATACGACTCAATAATGCAATGAAGGGGCAACTGATCGCCGAGAAGGTCGATCCACAGCCCGGTGAGCCTGGCGTAGATGTCAACGGCGAGCCCATTCCGTACAAGCCCGGCAAGGAAGCGCGCTTCAAGATCGGCAAAAATATTGTACTGAATCCCGAACAGACTGCCATGTATGCGGCGATTGACGGAATGATTTCACGCACAGATAACGGCAAAATCAATGTATTTCCCGTTTACGAAGTCAATGGGGATATTGATTACCATACAGGCAATATCGATTTTGTGGGAACCGTTGTAATTCGCGGTAATGTACTTTCCAATTTCCGGGTAAAAGCATCTGGAGATATCCGTGTAATAGGCGGAGTGGAAGGTGCTGAACTGGAAGCCGGCGGTTCTATCGAAATTACAGGCGGCATTATCGGTTACCATAAAGGACTCATCAAAGCTGCAGTTGATGTGAAAACCGGTTTTATCCAGGACGGCCACGTACAGGCTGGAGAATCGGTTATTGTTTCCCAGAGTATTATGCATTCCCAGGTACAAGCGGGGAACAGCATATTCTGTAACGGCCCCAAAGGTCTTGTAGTAGGTGGACATCTGCAGGCAGGTGAAATTATTGTGGCTCGCACAATCGGCAACACTGCCTACACCGTAACTGAACTGGAAGTAGGTGTACTGCCCGAACTGCGCAACCAACTTGTCACTTTGAGAAATGAGCTCAAAACGCATATGGAGAACCTTGATAAAACCGAGAAAGCACTGAATTTGCTGGATCAATTGGCGGCAGTGGGACAGCTTGGTGCGGACAAAATGGCACTACGTATCAAATTGTCGGCAACCAAAAAAAGTCAGCTGCGTGAGCGTGACGAGATCAAGGACAACATTCTCAATATTGAGAGAACACTGGAGCAGTCTGCTAATGCAAAAATTGAGGTTGTTCATACGATTTATGGAGGATCCAAGCTGGTCATTGGCCGTTATACCAAGTATATTAAAGATACGGCACAGCGCGTTCACTTCATTTTCGAAAATGGAGACATCGCAATGCTGTCCAATCACTAATTAAATTGTGAGGGCAGGTGTACGTCATGGGAATGAGAGCTGTAGAATTACAAATTGCTGTACCTCGTACAAGTGATGCAGGAAAGATTCAACAGGAGCATCTTATACGTCCGGCTCTGGAACAGTCGATGCTTTCGGATCAGATGAAAGAGCAGGCAGACCGTGCACGTACACGAAGCGATGGAGTCAAGGAGTCTTCCTCCGCCTCTATTCATGATGGTCATTCCGATGAGCATCATGCTTCTGGCAGACATCATGAGCAGGAAGAGGCAGCCATTCAGGAACCTGCTCCTGCAGAACATCCATACAAGGGTAAACATATCGACCTGTCCTTTTAAAGACAGGTTTTGTTTGCCATTCCAAGACATAATTATTAGGGTGAGTAAATATGGGCGAGTTTCCGCCGTGGGTATACATTGTTATCATAGGGGCTATTGCCGTGGTATACGGTATTATGATTCCCAAAAAAGGTAATGCTAAAACAACAGATACAGCCGTATCCGCCACCGTGGAAAAAGTCGAAGATACGCTGGAACACTATATGACCGAGATCGAAAAAGAAAACGAAGAAATTATTGACCTGGTCTCCCAGATCAAACAGGAGTCTACAGCCAAGCAGCTTGCTCTTCAGGAGCAGGTAAGCGAGATGAGACAGCGTCTAATGGAATTGGAGCAGAAGACGTCTATCGTCCCTGTACAGCCGGTTTATCAGCCTGTCCCTGTAATTCCTGCCGGTATAGAGATGGCAGCCGCACCTGCGGAAATGAGAGGGTTTAATCAGCAGGGAGAGGCGCTGCGCCAATCGGCTGCCCGTATGATGCAGGAACAGGTAGCAGCCTCTCCTGTAGAAGCAGAAGAACCACCTACCGAAAAAATTCAGGATCGTTATCCCGAACTGTTCAAGCTGCATGAGAGCGGGAAGTCAGTTGACACCATTGCCAAAGCGGTCGGTTTACAGCGTGGAGAGATACTGCTGATTCTACAGCTGGCCAAACAGGAGGAACAATCGTGATCAAAAACCGCTCTTTTATTATTGGAATAGGAATAGGCATTATTGTAGGAGCAATCCTGCTGCAGTTAATGAATATCGGCAAAGGCCAGACGATGATGAGTGGAGCACAGCTCACCCCTGAGCAGCTTCAGGAGGCCGCACAGGCACAGAATATGCAGGTATTCAGCTCCGATCAAAAAGTATACACGAGTGAGCAGTGGAAGCAGCTGCAGGCTGAGGAAGCGGCCAAAAAAGAAGCTCAAAAAGGAAACAAAGCATCGTCCACCAAAGAGCCTACAGCACCAACCAGTCCGCAGCAACCAAAGGCGGCGACCAATGAATCGACGAGTCAACCCAAGCAGCCTGCCAGCACCAGCAGTGATAAAACACAGTCATCCAAATCACCCTCATCTCCTGAATCTCCCAATGTAAGTTTTACAATTAATCCTGGCGAGAATCTCAATGATGTAGCTTTCTCTCTCAAAAAAGAAGGGTTAATCAACAGTCAAAGTGAGTTTATTAACAAAGCTTCGGAACGCAAAGCCAATACCAAGCTGCAGGTAGGTACCTTCGAGATCGGAACCAAGCAGGATTATAACGATATCATTAGTATTATTACAGGACAGCCATCTTCATGAGACGTTGCGAAAAGCAGCAGGAAGATGGCTGTTTTTCTATTTGTAAAATACAGTATCAATATTAAGTGTTGCACATTAGCTGAGCGTTATGATATATTAATTGGTGGTGTTAAAACACACGCTTTTTGATTTCAGGCAAAGGTGCTTTTCAATGAAAAGTCTTGCCGAAAGTGGACGAAAGCGGAGGCACACAAAAAACCAAATCTTAGGAGGAAACACAAATGGCAGTTATTTCCATGAAACAGCTTTTGGAAGCTGGCGTACATTTCGGACACCAGACTCGTCGCTGGAACCCAAAAATGGATCGTTACATCTTTACAGAAAGAAACGGAATTTACATCATCGACCTGCAAAAAACAGTTAAAAAGGTTGATGAAGCTTACAACTTCGTAAAATCCGTAGCAGCTGACGGCGGTACTGTACTGTTCGTTGGTACTAAAAAACAAGCTCAAGATTCCGTTAAGGAAGAAGCTGAGCGCGCAGGTCAATTCTACATCAACCAACGTTGGTTGGGTGGTACACTGACTAACTTCGAAACGATCCAAAAACGTATCAACCGTCTGAAAGAACTGGAAAAATGGGAAGAAGACGGTACTTTCGAAGTACTGCCTAAAAAAGAAGTAATCTTGCTTCGCAAAGAGAAAGATCGTCTGGAGAAATTCCTGGGCGGTATCAAAAACATGAGAGGCCTGCCTAGTGCCCTGTTCATCATCGATCCTCGTAAAGAGCGTATTGCTGTTGCAGAAGCTCGCAAACTGGGTATCCCAATCGTAGGTATCGTTGATACTAACTGTGATCCGGACGAAATCGACTATGTAATTCCAGGTAACGATGACGCGATTCGCGCGGTTAAATTGCTGACTGGAAAAATGGCTGATGCGGTTATCGAAGCTAACCAAGGCGAGCAAACTACTGCATAATTAGCTGATCACGCATTAACATTGCAATGAAGATTGCGTAAAAATAAAAGGGTGGTTGGTAGGTGTATAGCCTTTCACTGCCCTTTTTTTAAGATATCAGAGGAATTGCAAATTCAATTTCCTGATAAAATATGGTAAGCTTCTACTGGGTGTATCCCGGTAAAGGATACTAGGGTGAAAAACGATTAGCACCTATATGGTACTGATCGGATGGATGTTACTTAAATACTCAATTATATGGAGGTCACAATAATGGCAGTTAGTGCAAGCGCAGTAAAAGAGCTTCGTGAAAAAACAGGCGCAGGTATGCTGGATTGTAAGAAAGCACTGGAAGAAACAGGCGGCGACATCGCAAAAGCGGTAGACGTACTTCGTGAAAAAGGTCTGTCTGCAGCAGCAAACAAAGCTGGCCGTGCAGCAACTGAAGGTACTGTTGAATCCTACATCCACGCTGGCGGACGTATCGGCGTACTGGTAGAAATCAACTGCGAAACTGACTTCGTAGGTAAAACAGATCAATTCAAATCTTTCGCTCGCGACATCGCTATGCAAATCGCAGCAGCTAACCCGCTGTATGTTCGTCGTGAAGAAGTTCCTGCTGAAGCGATCGAAAAAGAAAAAGAAATCCTGAAAGCACAAGCTCTGAACGAAGGCAAGCCTGAGAAAATCGTTGAAAAAATGGTTGAAGGCCGCATCAACAAGTACTATGAAGAGTACTGCCTGCTGGAGCAATCTTTCGTTAAAGATCCAGATAAAACAATCAACCAACTGCTGAACGAAAAAATCAGCACAATTGGTGAAAATATCTCTATCCGTCGTTTTGCCCGTTTCGAACTGGGTGAAGGCCTGGAGAAAAAAGAAGACAACTTTGTTGAAGAAGTTATGGCACAGGTTAACCGCTAATCCGAATTCATCTCGGGTTGCATCACCGGAAAACGATTCAGTAATAACAAACAAGGAGGGGACACAGACTGTGTTCCTTCTTTTGTAAGATCGTTTAATTACGGCAGCCTAGAAGTGGAACCGGAACAGATCAAAAGACATCCTATAGCCGGTTATACCGCTATCAGAACTAAATTCGCAAAGTGGAGGGTATGAATTTGAATAAGCCTGTATTTAAAAGAGTGGTCTTGAAGGTCAGTGGTGAGTCGCTGTCAGGTATGACGGGTTACGGCATTGAAGCAGAGATGATTTCTTCGATCGCAGATCAGATCAAGGAAGTTGTTGAATTGGGCGTGGAGGTAGCAGTAGTATGCGGTGGTGGTAACATCTGGCGCGGTATTGCAGGCAGTGCAAATGGAATCGACCGTGCAACGGCAGATTACATGGGTATGCTGGCTACTGTAATGAACTCGCTGGCTCTGCAGGATGCACTGGAGCAAATCAATGTTCCGACACGTGTACAGACATCGATCGCAATGCAGCAGATCGCTGAGCCATATATCCGTAGAAGAGCAATCCGTCATCTGGAAAAAGGACGTGTCGTTATCTTCGCAGCCGGAACAGGTAATCCATTCTTCTCCACAGATACAACAGCAGCACTGCGTGCAGCTGAGATCGAAGCAGAAGTTATTTTGATGGCTAAAAATAAAGTCGATGGTGTGTACTCTGCAGATCCATTCAAGGATCCGACCGCTGTCAAATTCGAACAGCTTACATACATGGAAGTGCTGAATCAGAATCTGGGTGTTATGGATTCGACAGCGTCTTCTCTGTGTATGGATAATAATATCCCGCTAATTGTATTCGCTATTACAGAACAGGGAAATATCAAACGAGTCGTACTCGGTGAGAAGATCGGTACGGTTGTTAAAGGGAGTGTAGATTAATGCCTCAATCGGTTAAAAAAAGCGCAGAAGATCGTATGCAAAAAGCGATTCAAGCTCTGAGCCGTGACCTTGCTACACTGCGCGCCGGACGCGCAACACCATCCATTCTGGATCGTGTACAGGTAGAATATTATGGTTCCATGACGCCTCTGAATCAATTGGCCAATATCAGTACACCGGATTCCCGTACACTGCTGATTCAGCCGTGGGACAAATCCTCTTTGTCCGATATTGAACGTGCTATCATGAAATCGGATCTCGGATTAACTCCAGCCAACGATGGTAACATCATTCGTCTGTCTATTCCGGCACTCACTGAAGAGCGTCGTGCAGAACTGGTGAAGCTGACCAAAAAGTTCGGTGAAGAGTCCAAAGTGGCTATCCGCAATATTCGCCGCGATGCGAATGATGATATCAAAAAGCTGGAAAAAACGGATATTTCCGAAGATGAATCCCATGGTCATCAGGAAGATGTACAAAAACTGACAGACCGCTTCATCAAAGAAGTTGACAATGTACTGGCTGCGAAAGAAAAAGAGATTATGGAAGTGTAAGAGACTGGCGACCCCTCCGAACTGGTGGGGTTTGTCTCTTTTCACTACTGGCATGGAGGAAAAGTGATGTTCAAGCGTGTTCGCTCGTGGTGGGAAAAAGAAGAGCAACAAAGTTCCGGCGAACTTTCGCAGGAGAATATTCCACAGCATATTGCCATTATTATGGATGGAAATGGACGCTGGGCGAAAAGTTTAGGTATGCCGCGTGTCATCGGGCATCAAAACGGAATGAAAGCTGTAAAGCGGGCCACCATTGCTGCAGATGAACTTGGAGTCAAATATTTGACCATGTATGCTTTCTCAACAGAAAACTGGAAAAGACCCAGGGAAGAAGTGGATTTTCTGATGAAACTTCCTGGGGAATTTGTAGCTACAGAGCTTGAAGAACTGGTTGAGAAAAATGTACAGGTCCGATTAATGGGTGATAAAAGCGTACTGCCTTCCTTTACACTGGAACCGTTGGAAAAAGCAATCCGCGATACTGCACACAATACAGGACTGGTATTGACCTTTGCCATGAATTATGGCAGCCGGATTGAAATTACAGAAGGTGTAAAAAAGATGGTAGAAGCTGTCCAAAACGGTACGATGTCCATGGAAGACATCAATCCCGATACATTTGGCACCGTACTACAATCGTCAAGTCTGCCCGATCCTGATCTGTTGATCCGTACCAGTGGAGAACTTCGGCTGAGCAATTTTATGCTCTGGCAGCTGGCTTACAGTGAATTATGGTTTACACCGATTTACTGGCCGGAATTTGGCAAAGAACATATGATTGAAGCAGTAGCAGAATATCAGCGCAGAATACGGAGGTATGGCGGTCTCTAGAAGTACCGGCGAACGTTCTGTATGTTGTTCGGATGGAGGATGGATTGTGAAAGAGCGGATAATCACTGGTATCATAGCTGCAGCCGTATATGTCAGCTTTTGCCTGCTTGGAGGCTACGCTTACCAGGGCTTGATACTGGCAATGGCTCTAATTGGATATTATGAATTTGTAACCATGACAAAGGCGGCTCCATTCGGAGCACCGGCGGTGATCGGCTACATTAGTGTCGCGTATATGCTCTTTCCCTGGACACTAATGAATCTGACACCGCCATTGTCCGTTGATCACAGTATTTGGATTGCAATGCTATTATTGCTGTCTATCACTGTGATATCCAAGAATAATCTGGATATTAAACAAATGGCACTTCTGTTCATTGGAGCCTTTTATATAGGTACAGGGTTTGCTTATATTGCATACACACGTCAGGCACCGGATGGTCATGGCTTATACTGGACATTTGTACTGCTGGCCTCCATCTGGGCGAGTGATATTGGCGCATATTTTACAGGGAAAGCGCTGGGCAAACGCAAGCTATGGCCTTCAATCAGCCCCAACAAAACTATAGAAGGTGCTATTGGCGGAATATGCTGGGCGATTATAGTTGCTATTGTCTTTTCATTAATGTCGCCAACATTATTCCCGCTATGGATTGCTGTTTTGATTGGTGTAGCAGCATCTATTGTAGGGCAGATGGGGGATCTGATTCAGTCTGCATACAAACGCATTTATGGAATCAAGGATTCAGGCAAAATATTGCCTGGACACGGTGGTATTCTGGATCGTTGTGACAGCTGGCTAATGGTGTTTCCATTTGTGCACATTTTGATGCTATTACCTTATTAATAGACAAGGAGAACGATTAATGCAGTTCTCCTTCTTTTGCTTGGAGATTTCCATTCGTATGCGTATGTATTTGGAAATCGCTAAGCTTCCTTATAAAAATATTCAATTATAATAAATCAGGATAGTTAAGCCTGCACTGAACATGCTGGCACTCAAGCAAATGAAGAGCAGACGGAGGACACAATGAAAAAGATAGCAATTCTCGGATCAACCGGTTCTATTGGTACCCAGACGCTGGATGTAGTACGTGCCCATCCGGAAGCCTTTCAGGTAGAAGGGATAGCAGCAGGTACGAATGTGGATCTGGTTGTGCAGCAGGCAAATGAATTTCAGCCACGAATCGTCTCTGTAGCAAGCAAAGAGCTGGCAGAACAGATTCGTCATCAGCTGCCTGCAGGAACGCAGGTACATTATGGAGAGCAAGGTCTGATCGAAGTGGCTGCAGGTACGGAAGCACATACAGTTGTTACTGCGGTAATGGGCAGTATGGGGCTGCCTTCTACGCTGGCAGCGATCGAGGCAGGCAAAACGATTGGTCTGGCTAACAAAGAAACCCTCGTTACAGCAGGACACCTTGTGACGGAACGTGCGCGTCAAAAAGGTGTGCAGCTGCTGCCTATTGATAGTGAGCATTCGGCTCTTTTTCAGTCTCTAAATGGAGAGCCACGTGAACGGATCGCTCAGCTGACACTAACCGCATCGGGCGGTTCGTTTCGTGATCGTACCCGCGCAGAGCTGCATGGAGTAACGGTTGCTGATGCACTCAAACATCCCAACTGGTCGATGGGAGCCAAAATCACTATCGATTCTGCCAGTATGGCCAACAAAGGGCTGGAGGTTATAGAAGCCCACTGGTTATTTGATATGCCTTATGATCAGATTTCGGTAGTGCTGCATCCCGAGAGTATTATTCACTCGTTTGTGGAATTTGTGGATACGAGTATTATTGCGCAGCTGGGTAACCCGGATATGAGGGTGCCGATTCAGTACGCTTTAACTTACCCGGATCGTCAGACTTCACCATCGTCTCGTCTTTCGCTTGCTCAGGTAGGACAGCTGAATTTCAGGGAAATGGATTATGAGCGGTTTCCTTGTCTGCGAATGGCGTTTGAAGCAGGACGTCTTGGCGGAACAGCACCAACTGTATTCAATGCCGCAAATGAAGTAGCTGTCGCACGTTTCCTTAAAGGAGAGATCGCATTCCTAACCATAGAGGATATTATTGCGGATGCACTGGAGCATCATCAGACAACAGCGAATCCAGAGCTCGAAGTTATACAAAGTGTAGATCAAGAAACACGCGCACAGGCGATGGCTTTTTCCGAAAGAAAGTAATTTTCAGTCAAGTCGCTGAGTCTTATTCAGCAGCTGAGTAGAAACACGCATGAAGTCTCGTTGCTGCTGCTGGCGTTTTTTACTGCAGATAGGCTCTATGCATAAAGCTGAGTATTCCCGGTAGATGGAATAACTCGGGTTGCAATTACCAATTAAAGTAATTTGTCACATTGTCTTCGCCAGCTATGCTTGTATATAGCCTTACAGAAATGATAATCTAATAGTAAGACCTTCGGTCGCAAGCATAAAAGGAGGATTTGGCAATTTGGAGACACTTCAACGAATTATTATGATTGTACTCATGTTTTTTACGATCGTGACTGTGCATGAGTGGGGACACTATTTCTTTGCCAAACGTGCCGGTGTACTGGTACGGGAATTTGCGATAGGATTTGGCCCCAAGCTTTTTTCATATAAAAGAAATGAAACGGTATTTACACTTCGTCTGCTGCCATTTGGTGGCTATGCCCGTATGGCAGGTGAAGATCCCGAGCTGGCAGAGATTCAGCCGGGTCAGACCATCGCGGTACGTACATCGGATAACGTGGTCAAGACTATTTTTGTAGATCAGCTGGATAACCGCAAAAATGTCATCCGCGGAGAAGTGCAGTCAATTGATCTGATTGATGATCTGAAGATCGTAATGGATGTGGATGGCGAAGTCCAGACTTTTCCTGTTCATCCACAGGCGATGATGATGGCAAGAGGGCAGGAGATTCAGATCGCACCGCGCAGCCGTCACTTTAACAGTGCTTCGGTTGGACAGCGTGCATTGTCTATTTTTGCAGGCCCTGCCATGAACTTTATTCTGGCTATCGTACTCTGTCTGATCTATGTGCGTATGGTTGGTGTACCGGTAGAAAATCCAAAGGGTATAGAACTTACCCAGGTCATGAGTGATGGTGCAGCTGCTGAGGCAGGTTTGCAAAAAGGTGATCTGGTAGAAAAGATCAATGGTGCTTCCGTGGGCGCAGATCCACAGACGCTGGTCAAATTGGTGCAAGATTCTCCAAATAAGCCGATGCAGTGGATTATCGATCGTGATGGTCAGGAACAGACTATCACTGTGACTCCAAGACCCGATGCAAGCAATGTAGGTAAAATTGGTGTTCGTCCTAATGTAGAGACGCGTAGTGCGACGATTGGGGAAACATTCAAGTATGCCGGACAATCTTTTGTAGACATGAGTAAAATTATATTGGAGAGTCTCAAGAAGTTGATCTTCGGACAGTTTCATCTGGATCAGCTTGCAGGCCCGGTGGGTACAATTCAAGCTACCAATGAAGTGGCCAAGCTGGGACTGGAAGAGATGATCCGCTGGACAGCTATTATTAGTATCAACTTGGGAATTTTCAATCTGCTTCCGATTCCTGCACTGGATGGCAGTCGTCTGATTTTCATCTTTGTAGAATGGATTCGCCGCAAACCGCTGGAACCTAGCAAGGAAGGTCTTGTACATGTCGTTGGATTCGCTATGCTGTTCCTGCTAATGATTGCAGTAACCTACAACGATATTGTGAGGCTGATCCGTGGTTAACGGCAAAGAAGCAGCAAGCAGAACAATTTGTGAAATGACTTGTTAATTTAACAGGTTCAGGATACTATTTGTTTGATGGTTTATGGATCAGGCAAATGCAGCATCCATACAAGCAGCAGAGAGAAGCAGAAGAGTCGAACAGAAATGCAGCTGTACGCTTTGAAGCCCTTCAGGCGGATTGCATTTCATCACTCTTGTGCTTCTTTGTCTGAAAGGGTTCAACAAGTTCTGCCAATCGTGCTACAATAGATGAAAATACGTTGGTGAACACTGTCCAAACACAGTCGATGCGGACTTCGTTTTGGCAGCCGAACAGCCTGCTCATTTAAATACTGGTTACTTACAGGAGGATATCCATTTTTATGTCGAACGAAAAGCAGGATAAACAATTTGTAACAGAAATTACTCCACAGAATGAAGATTTCTCGCGTTGGTATATCGACGTGATCAAAAAAGCCGATCTGATGGATTATTCTCCGGTTCGCGGATGTATCGTATTCCGTCCGGACGGTTATGAAATCTGGGAACATATTCAGCAGGATCTGGATCGCCGCTTCAAAGAAACCGGTCATCGTAACGCATACTTCCCGCTCTTTATTCCAGAGAGCTTTTTTGAAAAAGAAAAAGAACACGTTGAAGGATTTAACCCGGAGTTGCCTTGGGTAACCGAAGCGGGTGGCGATCCACTCGAAGAGCGTCTGGCGATTCGTCCAACTTCCGAGACGATGTTCGGTCACATGTATTCCAAATGGATTCAATCCTATCGCGATCTGCCTGTACTGATCAACCAGTGGGCAAACGTAGTACGCTGGGAAAAACGTACACTGCCATTCCTGCGTACAAGTGAATTCCTGTGGCAGGAAGGTCATACTGCTCACGAAACCCAGGAAGAAGCCATGGAAGAAACAATGCGTATGCTGGATGTATACACCGAGTTTGTTCAGGATTTCCTGGCAATTCCGGTAATCAAAGGACAAAAGAGCCCGTCCGAGAAGTTTGCAGGTGCCAAAGCTACATACTCCATCGAAGCGATGATGAAGGATGGACGTGCGGTACAAGCGGGAACTTCCCACTACATGGGTACCAATTTTGCCGAAGCATTTGATATTCAGTTCCTAAGCCGTGAAAATACACAGGAATATGCACATACCACTTCGTGGGGTGTAAGTACCCGTCTGATCGGTGCACTGATCATGGTGCATGGAGATGATCGTGGTCTGGCACTGCCGCCAAAAGTAGCACCAAAACAGGTAATGATTATTCCGATCGGACCTCCTAAAACGCGCGAGCTGGTTGTTGGCCGTGCCGATGAGTTGTTTGCTGAACTGAAAAAAGCAGGAGTACGCGTAGGCATTGATGATCGTGCCGATGTACGTCCAGGCTGGAAGTTCAACGAATATGAAATGCGCGGTATTCCGGTACGTCTGGAAGTAGGTCCTCGCGATATCGAAAATGGTGTATGTGTACTCGTATCCCGTATTACCGGCGAGAAGAAACAAGTACCTCTGGAAAACATCGTTGCAGAAGTACAAGCGATGCTAGAGCAGGTTCAGCAGGAAATGTATACTCGTGCCCTGGCATTCCGTGAAGAGAACATGCATGTGATCGACACGCTGGACGAGATGAAAGCAATTATGGAAGAAAAACGCGGATTCTTTATCGCAGGTTGGGATGGTACGGAAGAAACAGAGCGTAAAGTCAAAGAAGAGACAGGCGCAACGATCCGTAATATTCCTTTCCAATTGGATGTACAAAAAGAAAAATGTCTGGTAACCGGACAACCTGCCAAACACACTGTTGTGTTTGCACGCGCTTATTAATTCCCAGCTTTCTTTTTGAGAGATACAAGTTGTCTCTATAGACAAGTTGACAAGATCGTCAGTAATAGCGACAGAACGTCAGCAGTTCTGCATTTAATCAATAGTGCAGCAAATGATTATTCAATTTAATCCGAAATATATCGTATGCCTGGTGGTTATATGCAAACCAGTTATACAGAAGCATTAGATCAAGCAGGCAAGCTTCCGGAGAGCGGAGTAGACGTCAGTCTGGCACCGACTTTAACGGGAGCTTGCCACTTTTTTGAAGGGGGACCTCATGAGCGTGAGCGCTAGCGGAGAGAAAAGACAACGTTTCGAGCTGTTGATGAAGCAGGCGCAGGTGCCTGCCGGATTGATGGAGCCCTATTTTGCAGATGGAGCAATTGAGCAGGTGGAGATTAGCCGCAGCAACAAGGAATGGAAGCTCATCATTACCAAAGAGACGCTTATTCCTTCACCAACCTATCGTACGTTCTGCAAACATATTCAGGACAAAATGAGCCATATTGCCAAAATCCGTTTCCTGTTCCGATATAGTGATCATATTGATCATGTACAGATTGTGGAAGAATACTGGAGCTTGTTCCTGGAGTGGGTACAGCGACAGATTCCATCGGTTAATGGCTGGATGACCCGTGCCAAATTTGCATTGGATGGGGATGTACTGACACTGACCATGACTGATCAGATGGCACTCGAACTGGCCAAGAAAAAGCAGATTGATCAGGCAATTGCAAGATTTTATGAAGATTACTTCGGTCTGCAGCTGCGTATCAAAGTGGAAGTAGGCGAGAATACTACCGAAGCGGTACAGGCTTTCCATGAACAGCGTCGTCAGGAAGAGCTGCAGGAGATTGAAAGACTGATGACCAGCATGGAGTCCGAGCTGGAAGAAGAAGTCGATGAAGATGGAGAACCGGTACGTCTCCAGGTTGGTTATGAGATCAAAGACCCGGCGGTTCCGCTGCAGGATCTTCAGGATGAGGAGAAAAAGGTTACGGTTCAAGGAACTATTTTTGGACTGGAAAGTAAGGAACTGCGTAATGGCAGTACCCTGTTTACATTCTTCCTGACCGACTTCACCGATTCCCTACAGATGAAGATGTTTGCCAAAAATAAAGAAGATCTTAAAATCATGAGCCTGCTGGCGAATGGTAAATGGGTCAAGGCACGTGGGCGTGTGGAATATGACCGGTTTATGCAAATTCCCGAACTCGCAATGATTCCTTCCGATCTGAATGAGATCAAAGCTCCTCCGGGACGCAAAGATGATGCAGAAGAAAAGCGGGTAGAGTTTCATTTGCATACGACGATGAGTACGATGGATGCCGTAACACCAATTGACCAGTATGTAAAAACCGCTGCTGCCTGGGGACACTCGGCAATTGCAGTTACCGATCATGGTGGCGTACAGTGCTATCCGGAAGCCTATAAAGCATCCAAAAAACATGGCATCAAAGTGCTATATGGACTGGAAGCCAATGTAATCAATGACTCGGTTGCTATTGTACTGGAGCCGCAGCCTATTGAACTCAAGGATGCTACGTATATTGTATTCGATATTGAGACCACCGGTTTGTCGATTACACAGAACAAGATTATCGAGATCGCTGCAGTTAAAATGCAGGATGGCAAGGAACTGGATCGTTATGCGACATTTGTAGATCCACATGAACGTATTCCTTACAATATCCAGCAACTGACCAATATTACCGATGAGATGGTTCGGGGTGCTCCCGAGATTGATCAGGTAATTCGCGACTTTGTTGCTTTTGCCGGAGATCATATTCTGGTTGCGCACAACGCACGATTCGATATTGGCTTTATTCAGGCTACACTCAAAAATCATGATCTGCCGGAAATGAAAAACCCGGTACTTGATACACTGGAACTTGCAAGATTGATTCATCCGAAATTGAAAAACCACCGTCTGAATACGTTGGCGGATAAATATAAAGTTTCTCTGGAAAGTCATCACCGTGCGATAGATGATACGATTGCCCTGGGCGGTGTGCTGTTTGGCCTCCTCAAAGATGCAGAACAGGAACGTCGTCTGACCCGCCTCGATCGTCTGAATGAGTTTGTCGGTCAGGATCTGTCCAATGCGCGACCGTTCCACTGTACGATCTATGCTCTTAATGAAAAAGGCAAAAAGAATCTGTTCAAGCTGATTTCGCTGTCGCATACCGAATATTTCAAACGTGTACCACGTATTCCCAAGTCTGTACTGACCGAATACCGGGAAGGCATACTCGTCATGTCCGGTTGCGAAAAAGGCGAATTTTTCGAAGCTGTATTGAACAAAACAGTAGAAGAAGCCGAAGAAGTTGCGCAATTCTACGATGTACTGGAAATTCAGCCGATGACCATGTATATGCATCTGGTAGATAAAGGACTGGTAGGAAGTCCAAAAGAGATTGAAACGGCACTGACCAAAGTATGCGAAATGGGTGAACGTCTGAACAAACCGGTTGTCGCTACAGGTAATGTACATTATCTGGAACCAAGGCAGAAGCTGTTCCGCGATATTACCATTAACGGCATTACCGGCTTTAGCCCGCTCAAGGATCAGCGCAAGCCAGATGCTCATTTGCGTACAACCAGCGAGATGCTGGAAGAGTTTACTTTCCTTGGTGAAGACAAAGCTTACGAAGTGGTCGTAACCAATACTCAGGCATTGGCCGAGCGCTTCGAAGATTTCCCGTTATTCCCTGACAAGCTGTTTACACCACTGCTTGATGGTGCAGATGAAGAAATACGTAATACCTGCTATGAGACAGCCAAATCGATATACGGCGAAGATCTGCCGGAAGTCGTAATTGCCCGTCTGGAAAAAGAACTGGAGCCGATTATCAAATACGGATTCTCTGCCAACTATCTAATTTCGGAGAAGCTGGTTAAGAAGTCCAACCAGGATGGTTATCTGGTAGGTTCACGGGGATCGGTAGGTTCATCGGTAGTCGCTACATTCCTTGGGATTTCTGAAGTTAATCCACTACCTGCACACTATATTTGCATCAATTCGGAATGTCGGCATAGCGAGTGGTTCCTCGATGGTAGTGTACCGAGTGGATTCGACCTTCCCGAGAAAGATTGCCCACAGTGTGGAGGCAAACTCAAAGGAGAAGGACAGGATATCCCGTTCGAGACATTCCTGGGTTTTAAAGGGGACAAGGTTCCCGATATTGACTTGAACTTCTCCGGTGATTATCAGCCCAAAGCGCATAATTACACGAAAGTACTATTTGGAGAAGAAAATGTATTCCGCGCCGGAACGATTGGTACGGTCGCTGAGAAAACAGCTTACGGATTTGCCAAAAAGTATGAAGAATTGCATCAGAAAAAGTGGCGCGGAGCAGAGTTGAACCGACTGGCTTCCGGCTGTACCGGCGTTAAGCGCAGTACGGGTCAGCATCCCGGTGGTATTGTTGTTGTACCAGACTATATTGATGTAGAAGATGTTACACCGGTGCAATACCCGGCAGATGATGTAAATGCCGAGTGGAAGACAACACATTTTGACTATCATGCGTTTGAGGCGAATTTGCTCAAACTGGATATTCTGGGACATGATGATCCGACGATGATGAGGATGCTGCAGGATCTGACCGGGGTAGACCCGACAACAATCCCAATGAATGATCCCAAGGTTATGAGCATGTTCAACTCTACAGAAGCGCTGGGAGTATCTCCGCAGCAGCTGCGCAGCCCGGTAGCGACATATGGCGTGCCGGAGATGGGTACCAAGTTCGTACGTCAGATGCTTGTTGAATCACAGCCATCTTCTTTTGCCGATTTGCTGCAGATTTCCGGTCTGTCTCACGGAACGGGTGTCTGGCTCGGCAATGCACAGGAACTGATCAAGAATAATACATGTACAATCAAGACCGTTATCGGTTGTCGTGATGATATTATGCTCTTCCTGATCTACAAAGCAGGCATGGATGCCGGTCTGGCCTTCAAAATTACGGAGAGTGTACGTAAAGGTAAAGGTCTGTCCCCGGAATGGATCGATGAAATGAAGAAATGCAAAGTACCACAGTGGTATATTGATTCTTGTCTGAAAATCCAGTACATGTTCCCGAAAGCCCACGCCTCTGCCTATGTTATCTCCGCAGTGCGTACGGCTTACTTTAAACTGTATTATCCGATTGAATACTATGCGACCTACTTTACGGTACGTGTAGAAGATTTTGATGTTGATCTTTGTTGTAAAGGATATGAAGCCATCTATCGCAAGATTGAAGAGATTGAGCAAATGGGCTTCCAGGCACCGCCAAAAGAAAAAAACATGCTGCCGGCACTGGAAATGGCACTTGAAATGACAGCACGGGGATTCTCGTTCAAACCGATCGACTTGTATCGTTCGGATGCGACTTCCTTTATCGTGGATGACAAAAGTCTGCTTCCACCATTCTCTGCTGTGCAGGGCATTGGTGATAACGCAGCACGTAATATTGCGGCATCCCGTGAGCATGGTGAATTCCTGTCGATTGAGGATTTTCAGCAGAAATCCAAAGCAACCAAGACGATTGTCGAGCTGATGACTCAGATGGGCTGCTTCCGTGGTCTGCCTGAAAGCAACCAGCTGTCCCTTTTCTAGGAGACGTAAGGGTGCCAAATGTGGTCAAGGCGTTTCACTTGTCACTAATGCAGGATTATGATATAATTTTAGGGAGCTAAGAAAGAAATAACCGTCCTGTAAAGAGTGGGGAAACCCACTCTTTACTGTTTGGTATGAGGTTGTTGAATTCAGGTATACGGTATAGCCTATGGAAAAGATCGAACCGAAAGATTTTTATTTGGTTCGATTTTCTTTAAGATGCAGCAGTTATACGCCATTCGGCAGCGCTCATTTGAATAAAGGATTCTAAAGGCGATGGAGGGTTGGATTGTTTGAGTACACCAAAGATTAAAACGACCGTCGAGGAAATGGTACAGCCATTTTTGGAGGAACATGGGTTTGAGCTGGTCGATGTGGAATATGTAAAAGAAGGTAAGAACTTTTTTCTGCGCGTATTTGTAGACAAAGAAGGCGGCATCGATATCGATGATTGCGGCCGGGTTAGTGAGTATTTGAGTGAGAAGCTGGATGCCAATGATCCGATCAAAGATCCTTACTTTCTGGAAGTTTCCTCACCGGGAGCTGAACGTCCTCTCAAAAAAGAGTCGGATGTTCTCAAAGCAGTAGGAAAAGATGTATTTGTAACAACATATGAACCAGTAGATGGATCAAAGGAATTTGAAGGACGGTTGCTCTCATTCGATAATGATGACATGCTCATTGAAGCGGGCAAGAAACGTTACACTATTCCATATGAAAAAGTAGCCAGCGCCAGACTGGCAATCATTTTTTAAAACGGTAGTTTTTTGAAAGGGGGATCTTGAAAGCCATGAGTATGGATTTTATTGAAGCAATGAATGAGCTGGAACGCGAAAAGGGGATCAGCAAGGATATTCTATTCGAAGCGATCGAAGCAGCACTTATTTCCAGTTACAAGCGCAATTTCAACACTGCGCAAAACGTGCGGGTCGATATGAACCGCAACACCGGGGCGATCAAAGTCTTTGCCCGTAAAATGGTCGTAGAAGAAGTACTGGATGAGCGTACAGAGATTTCGGTTGCTTCCGCTCGTGAGATTAACCCGCACTTCCAACTGGAAGATGTAGCCGAGATCGAAGTCACTCCACGTGATTTCGGGCGTATTGCTGCGCAAACGGCGAAACAGGTTGTTACACAGCGTATCCGTGAAGCTGAACGCGGGCTCATTTATAACGCTTTTATTGATAAAGAAGAAGATATCGTTACCGGTATTGTACAGCGTCAGGATGCACGCAACATCTACGTGGATCTGGGTAAAGTAGAAGCTGTACTGCCTTTAACCGAATTGATGCCGAATGAGAAGTTCAACATGAACGAGCGCATCAAAGCCTACATCACCAAAGTGGAAAACACAACCAAAGGACCTCAGATCATACTTTCACGTACACATCCGGGTCTGCTCAAGCGTCTGTTTGAGCTGGAAGTGCCTGAAATTTTTGATGGCGTAGTAGAGATCCGCTCGGTGGCTCGTGAAGCCGGCTTCCGTTCCAAAATTGCGGTTTACTCCCGCAATGCAGAAGTTGATCCGGTCGGTTCATGCGTAGGACCTCGCGGAATACGTGTACAGACTATCGTCGGTGAACTGCGCGGTGAGAAAATCGATATCGTTCGTTATTCGGAGAGCGTGGAAGAATATGTGGCCAATGCACTCAGTCCTTCCAAAGTACTCGAAGTTCAAGTGTTCGAGGAAGAGAAAATGGCTCGTGTGATTGTGCCGGATTACCAGCTGTCCCTGGCGATCGGTATCAAAGGTCAGAATGCGCGTCTTGCTGCCAAGCTGACTGGCTGGAAAATCGACATTAAGAGCGAGACTCAGGCAGAAGAGGAATTCGGCCGTCCGAGAGAAATGGGCGAAGAAATGCATCAGGATTCCGTATCGGTGGACTAACCTTTCCCATTACTTGCAGAATTGGACTCTTACAGGCCGCTGTTTGCCAGGGCCGTTCTGATGTGTGTGCACGATGGCAATCGGGAGAGTTCCTAAGTTTGAAGGGGGATGGTATAATTGAAAACCAAAAAGATACCGCTGCGCAAATGTGTGGCTTGCCAGCAAATGATGCCCAAGAAAACACTGGTGCGCATTGTTCGTACACCGGAAGAAACGGTAGAGATTGATTTGACCGGTAAAAAATCAGGTCGTGGCGCCTATGTATGCGGCAATATGGCCTGCTTTCAGCTGGCACAGAAGAGTCGTGCGTTTGATCGCGCACTCAAAGTGCCGGTAAGTCCGGAAATATATGAACGGCTTGCCAGCGAATTTAGCAGCGTAGAAAGCAATTTTAGTTCAGTGCAGGAGAGAGACGCTAATGAATAACGAATTATCCCTACTCGGTCTTGCAATGCGGGCTGGTAAAGTATTATCCGGGGACGAACTCGTTCTCAAAGCGATTCGTTCCGGCGACGCTTCACTTGTTGTACTGGCGGGTGATGCCTCAGCCAACACGCAAAAGAAATTCCGTGATAAGTGCAGTAGTTACCATATCCCGCTGTTGATCGGCTATGATCGTGATCAGTTGGGAACAAGCATCGGAAAGGATGGCCGTGTCGTGCTGGCATTAACCGACAACGGGTTCGCCAAGCTTCTCCGCAAACGAATAGGGGATTCGTCGGAGGTGGAATATATTGAGCACACAGGAGCAGAAGGATAAACTGAGAGTTTATGAATATGCGAAATCTCTCAATATGAGCAGCAAAGAAATCATTACGATCTTGAAAAAGCTGAATGTACCGGTCAACAATCATATGAGCGTTATGGAAAATGACGCTGTTACCAAAGTCGAAGGTTTTTTTAAAAATATCAAGTCCAATGCAGAGCAACAAGGCAATGGACAGTCAACCATAGCGGACGCTTCTTCGACGTCACGCGAAAAAAATAGACAGGAAAAGCAGGTAGGTATGGATATAAAAAATCAGAACAACTCAACCAACGGGAATACTAGGTCCCAAAGCGGTACAAGCAGTAACCGCTCTAACTCGTCGTCCAGTCAACAAGGTAATCGTAGTGCACAAGGCGGATCTTCATCCGGCCAACAGGGCAACCGCAGCTCCCAGGGTGGATCCTCCACGGGTCAACAGGGTAACCGCAGTAACAGCAATAGCCAGGGTGGCAATCGTCAGCCTAGCAGTGCAGCTTCCCGCCCTCAATCGAGTTCCCAGAATCGTCAGCCTTCCGGTCAAGTAAGAACTGCACAGAGCAGTGATGCTTCCGGCAACCGTAATAGTGGTGGCACAGGTTCAGCTTCCAACTCTGGTGGTAATCGTGGCGGCAACAGCGGCGGTAACCGTAACAACAATAACCGTGGTGGTAGCGGTGGCGGTGGTGGCCGTTTCGATAACAATCGTGGTGGCGGTGGTAACCGTAATGGTCGTGGCGGCAAAGGCCGTGGCGGACGTAACCAAAACTACAATCAGCCTCCACGCGAGAAAATCGATAATACGCCTAAGAAAATCATCGTTCGCGGTGAGATGACAGTAGGCGAGACAGCCAAACTGCTGCACAAAGATGCTTCCGAAGTTATCAAAAAGCTGATTAGCAGCGGCGTTATGGCTACAATCAACCAGGAGCTTGATCTGGATACTATCCAGTTGCTTGCTGATGATTATGGCGTAGAAGTAGAAGTGAAGATCGCAGTGGAAGATGATCGCTTCGAGACAGTGGAAGAAGTCGATGATGAAGCAGATCTGAAAGCACGTCCGCCGGTCGTAACCATCATGGGTCACGTCGATCATGGTAAAACCACATTGCTGGATGCTATTCGTTCCACGAACGTAACAGGCGGCGAAGCAGGTGGTATTACTCAACATATCGGCGCATACCAGGTAGAAATTAACAAGAAAAAAATTACGTTCCTGGATACACCTGGTCACGAAGCATTTACTGCTATGCGTGCTCGTGGTGCACAGGTAACTGACATTACAATCATCGTGGTTGCAGCAGATGACGGCGTTATGCCACAGACGGTAGAAGCAATCAACCATGCCAAAGCGGCAGGTCTGCCAATTATCGTTGCTGTCAACAAAATCGATAAGCCGGGTGCGAATCCGGATAAAGTAAAACAGGAGCTCACCGAGTATGAACTCGTACCGGAAGAGTGGGGTGGAGACACCATCTTCGTTAACTTGTCTGCGAAGCAGCGTACAGGTCTCGAAGAACTGCTGGAAATGATTCTGCTGATCGCTGAAGTGAACGACTACAAAGCGAACCCGGACAAACGTGCCCGTGGTGCAGTTATCGAAGCCGAGCTGGATAAAGGACGCGGTCCGGTAGCTCGTATTCTGGTACAGAATGGTACTCTCAAAGTCGGAGACGCTTTTGTTGCAGGTAACTGTTTCGGACGTATCCGTGCGATGGTAAATGATAAAGGACGCCGCCTCAAAGAAGCTGGTCCTTCTACACCGGTAGAAATTACCGGTCTGACAGAAGTACCGCAAGCAGGCGATCCATTTATGGTATTCGAAGACGAGCGCAAAGCACGTTCGATTGCCGACAAGCGTGCAATTACACATCGTCAATCCGAGCTGGGCGCGAATACGCGTGTAACGCTGGATGATCTGTTCCAACATATCAAAGACGGTGAAATCAAAGATCTGAATGTCATCATCAAAGGTGACGTACAGGGTTCCGTGGAAGCTCTCAAAGGCTCTCTGGAAAAAATCGAGGTGGAAGGCGTTCGCGTCAAGATTATCCACCGCGGCGTAGGTGCAATTAACGAATCCGATATTATCCTGGCCGCAGCTTCCAATGCGATCGTTATCGGCTTTAACGTACGTCCTGATGTACAAGCGAAACAAACCGCTGATCAGGAACAGGTAGATATCCGTCTGCATCGCGTTATCTACAATGCTATTGAAGAAATTGAGCAGGCTATGAAAGGTATGCTCGATCCAGAATACAAAGAAGTTGTTATTGGACATGCAGAAGTCCGCAGCACATTCAAAATCAGCAGAGTTGGTACGATTGCAGGTTGTATGGTTACTTCCGGCAAAATCACCCGATCTGCCGAAACCCGCCTGATCCGCGACGGTATCGTTATCTTCGAGGGCAAGATCGATTCCCTCAAACGCTACAAAGATGACGCCAAAGAAGTGGCACAAGGTTACGAATGTGGTATTACGCTGGACGGCTACAATGATCTCAAAGAAGGCGACGTAATTGAAGCCTTTATCATGGAAGCTGTAGAGCGCTAATCGCGAGGTGAAAAGAAATGGCTAAGATTAGAACAGGACGTGTAGGCGAGCAGATCAAAAAAGAGCTGAGCCTGCTGATCCAAAATGAACTCAAAGATCCACGTATCGGTTTTGTGACTGTTACAGGTGTAGATGTTACCAATGATCTCTCCCAGGCTGAGGTATACCTCAGCGTACTGGGTGATGATGAACAAAAACAAGGTTCTCTGAAAGGAATCGAAAAAGCATCCGGGTTCCTGCGCTCCGAAATCGGCAAGCGTATCCGGTTGCGTCATACACCGGAACTGATTTTCAAGTTTGATGAGTCCATTGCCTATGGCAACCGGATTGACCAGCTGATTAATCAGATCCACCGTGATGAAGATTCTTCCAAAGAGTAACTTCAAAGGAGACGGCAATGCAAACCTATGAACAAGCGCTTCTGGATGCGAAAGCATTCGTTGAGAAGCACGATGATTTTCTGGTGGTTTCGCATGTTCAGCCGGACGGAGACGCAGTCAGTTCCACTGTAGCAGTGGGCTGGCTTCTGTCTTGTCTGGGCAAAAAATTCACACTGGTAAATGAAGGTCCGATCCCCAAGCGTATGAGCTATCTTACACTGTCGGATCAGATTATCAACCAGCTGTCTGATGGCGGACAACGTGAATATCAGAACATAATCTGCGTCGACTGTGCAGACTTTAAGCGAGTAGGCATGGTAAAGGAATGGATGGCAGAATCCGCCGCTATTCTGAACATAGATCATCATCCGACCAATGACGGATATGGCACAGTTAATGTGATCAAGCCCGATGCTGCGGCTACAGCTGAAGTACTCTATGACTGGATTAACTGCTTTGATGTAGAATGGACCACTGCGGCAGCAGAGGCCATTTATACAGGCCTGCTGACAGATACGGGCGGATTCCGCTATTCCAGTACTTCTCCCAAAGTAATGGAGATTTCTTCCCGATTGCTGGAATTGGGAGTGAACGGTCCAGAACTGGCAGAGACGCTGCTGGAAGAAGTGACATTGGCTCAGGTCAAAGTACTTGCACTTGCTTTGTCTACCCTGGAACTGACTGCAGACGGCAAAATTGCCTATGTGCATGTTACGCCAGAACACATGGTTATGTCAGGGGCAGAGAACGAGGATCTGGAAGGAATCGTTAACTTCACACGCAATATACAGGGTGTAGAAGTCGGTATCTTTTTCAAAGTAATCAACGATAATGCGGTAAAAGCAAGTATGCGTTCTGCCGGCAAAGTGGATGTAGCCGCGATTGCCCAACATTTTGATGGTGGTGGACATATCAAGGCAGCAGGATGCCGGCTCGAAGGCAGTCTGGATGAAGTTATAGAAAAAGTAGTGCAGCGGGTGAAGGAGTCCTTATGAATCAGTTTGACGGAGTACTGGCGGTACACAAGCCGGCAGGATTTACCTCCCATGATGTAGTTGCCAAAGTCCGCCGTCTGGTGAGTATGAAGCGTATCGGTCATACCGGTACACTTGATCCAGCTGTTACCGGTGTGCTGCCGCTATGTCTGGGACGTTCTACACGTATTGTGGAATATTTGCAGGAAATGCCCAAAGAGTATGAGGCGACTCTGCGCTTTGGTATTGCTACCGATACGGAGGATCTCACAGGTGAGATTACCGAGCAGGTGGACGAAGTACAATTGACAGAGCAACAGGTGCACGAGGCGCTGCAGAGCATGATCGGGACTATATCTCAAGTGCCACCTATGTATTCTGCTGTCAAAGTGGACGGCAAGCGTCTGTATGAGCTAGCGCGTGAAGGAAAGACGATTGAACGCAAGGCACGTGAAGTGACCATTTACAGTTTGGAAATGACAGGCTGGAAGCCGGGTATCCATCCGGAAGTATCGTTCCGTGTACTGTGTTCCAAAGGTACCTATATTCGCACACTTTGTGTGGACGTGGGGCGTGCACTGCATATTCCTTCCACGATGGTACAGCTGGTGCGTACACAGTCGGCAGGAATTCGTCTGGAGCATTGTTTGACTTTTGAACAGATCGAAGAGCTTGTGCAGAACGGTGAATTGGAGCAGCATCTTATCCCCGCGGATCAGGCTATGTCCGAGCTACCTTCATTTACAGTTGATGAAGAAGTATACCGTTCAACACTGCAGGGCAAAAAGATCGATAAGCGTCATATTCATCCTGTAGAAGATGCTTTGGTATCTGGCACTTCTCCAGCTGACCTGCTTGAACAGAATGATATGAGCTTGTTCAAGCTATACGGTCCGGAGCAGATTTTTATCGGGATTTTCCGTGAAGATGAACAGACAGGACAAATTGTGCCTGTAAAGGTATTTTTGCCTGCCTAGTGTGAAGATATCTTCATGAGTTACAATACAGGCAGCAGAGCTGAAATGAACTAATTGCGGAAATGCAGGTGATATCATAGTGAATATCGTAAGGTTATCCTATCCCTGGGCAGAGGGCAGCAGACCTCATGCAGACAACAGCCAGATCATGGCGATCGGTCAGTTTGATGGATTGCATCTTGGACATACGAGTGTAATTGAACACGGAATCCGTCTGGCCAGAAGCCTTGGCATAGCAGCCTCGGTCATGACTTTCAATCCCAATCCCAAAGAAATTCTGGGCAAAGGAGATTATGAAGGTTATCTGACGCCTCTGTCCATCAAGGAAGAGATTTTACGTAACATGGGTGTGGATACACTGTATGTTGCTCAATTCAATCATGCTTTCTCGACGGTAACACCGGAGCAATTCTACTATGAAATGCTGCGTCCTCTCAAAGTGCATACGGCAGTAGTCGGTTTTGATTTCCATTTTGGTCACAAAGGTGCAGGTACTCCCGAGCTTCTGCGGGAGCTGGGACAGGAATCCATGCAAGTGGATACCGTGCCTGCTTTTCAGCTGGAAGGAACCAAAGTCAGCAGTACAGCGATTCGCCGTGCGCTTCGTGAAGGGGATGCTGCCTTGGCAGCCCGTCTGCTGGGCCGTCCCTACCAGATCCGTGGAACCGTTATTGATGGCGACAAGCGCGGGCGGACGATCGGATTCCCTACCGCCAATTTGGATTTAAGCGAAAAGTATGTTGTACCCAAATCAGGTGTGTATGCCGTAAGAGTAATGGCAGAAGGCGCATGGCGTGCTGGTGTCATGAATATTGGCTACAAGCCTACATTCCAGACCGGAGAGACACGTCCTAGCTTTGAAGCACATATTTTCGATTATCAGGGAGACCTGTATGGTCAGCAGTTGGCTGCAGAACTGATTGACTATATCCGTCCGGAGCAAAAGTTTGGTTCAATTGACGAACTGGTTACCCAGATCAGACTGGATGCCGAAGAAGCCAGAAGACGATTGATCTGATTTCTTTGCACTTATCCGTAATAAATTTAGAGTACAACATTGATATTCCCGATCAGGTTGTGCTATACTGATTAACGTTGCTGTTTCAAGTAAACAGTCAACACAACCTTAGCTTGGTTACTCGAGTCTCACCGCCGATAACGAGGCTAGTGGTTATTATTATGAAAATTCTAAGGAGGTGAATAGGATGGCATTAACTCAAGAACGTAAACAACAGCTGATCGAAGAGTACAGAACTCACGAGTCCGATACAGGATCTCCAGAGGTACAAGTCGCTATCCTGACTGAAAACATCGTTAACCTGCAGGATCATTTCCGCAGCCACAAAAAGGATCATCATTCCCGTCGTGGTCTTCTGAAAATGGTAGGTCAACGTCGTAAGCTTCTGGCTTACCTCAAGAAAACCGATGTTAGACGTTACAGCGCGCTGATCGAAAGACTCGGCCTTCGTCGCTAAAACTAAAGCAATTCCAAAGCAGCCTGGTTGTTCAGCCGTATGGTCTTTTCGGAGCCAACGGCAACGACCGGGTTGCTTTTTGTAAGTACACATATTTTTGAAGTTATGGATTATCATTTCCGACAGGGAATTTGGATTTGATTATAGAATAGTGATGATGACCTAAAAAGGAGGAATTTCATGGAACAGCGAGTTGAAATGCAGCTCGGAGGCAGAACTCTGATACTGGAAACCGGCCGTTTGGCCAAACAGGCTAACGCAGCCGTAATGGTACGCTACGGTGACACATCGGTACTGTGTACAGTAACAGCCTCCTCTGAACCCAAAGATCTGGACTTTTTCCCGTTAACAGTCAACTACGAGGAAAAATTGTACGCTGTAGGTAAGATTCCAGGTGGATTTATCAAGCGTGAAGGCAGACCGAGCGAGAAAGCTATTCTGGCAAGCCGTCTGACAGACCGTCCGATTCGTCCATTGTTCCCGGAAGGCTTCCGTAATGATGTACAGGTAGCCAACTACGTAATGAGCGTAGAACAGGATTGTGAGCCTCAGATCGCTGCAATGATCGGTACTTCCGCAGCACTCAGCATTTCGGATGTTCCGTTTGACGGACCGATTGGTGGCGTAGCTGTAGGTCGTGTAGATGGCGAATTCGTCGTTAACCCTACACTGGCACAACAGGAAGTAAGCGAAATGTATCTGGTAGTAGCCGGTACCAAAGACGCAATCATGATGGTAGAAGCCGAAGCTAATGAGCTGCCGGAAGATATCATGCTGGAAGCGATTATGTTTGGTCACAGCGAAATCCAGAATATTATTGCAACTATCGAAGAGCTGGTTAAAGTTGCCGGTAAACCGAAAATGGCAGTAAAACTGCATACGGTAGACAGTGATGCCAATACTGCTGTTCGTGAATATGCATCTGCACGTCTGGTTGATGCGCTGAAAATTGCCGAAAAACAGGCACGTCAGGAAGCGATCGACAAAGTAAACGACGAAGCTGTAGCTCATTTTGAAGAACTGTATGCCGAGACTCCTGATCTGATGGATGATGTGAAGGAAATCCTTCATGATATCGTCAAAGAAGAAGTACGTCGTTTGATTACCCATGACAAAGTACGTCCGGATGGACGTCGTCTGGAAGAAATTCGTCCAATCGAATGTGATGTAAAAATGCTGCCTAGAACGCACGGTTCCGGTCTGTTCACACGTGGACAAACACAGGTACTGAGCATTTGTACACTGGGTGCACTGGGCGATGTACAGATTCTGGATGGTATTGCACCAGAAGAATCCAAACGCTTTATGCATCATTACAATTTCCCGCCATTCAGCGTAGGGGAAGCACGTCCACTTCGTCCGCCGGGCCGCCGCGAAATCGGTCATGGTGCACTGGGTGAACGCGCATTGTCCAAAGTGATTCCTTCCGAAAAAGAATTCCCTTATACGATTCGCGTAGTATCCGAAGTTCTGGAATCCAACGGTTCTACTTCTCAGGCAAGTATCTGTGCCAGCACACTGGCTATGATGGATGCAGGTGTACCGATTAAAGCTCCAGTAGCGGGTATTGCAATGGGTCTGATCAAAGATCAGGATCATGTATCTATTTTGAGCGATATTCAAGGTATGGAAGATCACCTCGGCGATATGGACTTCAAAGTAGCCGGTACAGCTGAAGGTGTAACTGCTATTCAGATGGATATCAAAATTAACGGTATCGATCGTGCGATCCTGTCCGAAGCATTGTCCCAGGCACGTGAAGGACGACTGCATATCCTTGGCAAAATGAATGAGATCATGGATAAGCCAAGAACAAGCCTGTCTGCGTATGCTCCAAAAATCGTTATTATCAATATCAATCCGGATAAAATCCGTGACGTTATTGGACCCGGTGGTAAAGTTATCAACAAAATCATCGATGAAACTGGCGTGAAAATTGATATCGAGCAGGATGGTCGCGTCTTTATCGGTTCTTCCGATGAAGAAATGATCCAGAAAGCACAAACCATGATCGAAAATCTGGTTCGTGAAGTGAAAGTAGGCGAGACGTACCTGGGTAAAGTAAAACGAATCGAGAAGTTTGGCGCATTCGTAGAGATTCTTCCGGGTAAAGATGGTCTGGTACACATTTCACAGCTCTCTACAGAGCGTGTAGCCAAAGTGGAAGACGTTATTGCCATTGGAGATATGATTACCGTTAAAGTTACGGAAATCGATAACCAGGGCCGTGTGAACCTGTCTCGCAAAGTATTGCTGACAGCAGAAACATCCGAAAAAACGAATTCCTAATCCATTCCTTTATACAACGCATCTTCATAGCAGTAACCAAAAGAGCCAGAAATTCTTCTGTCTCTTTTTTTCATTCCATCATGTTGAGTCAATACTCATATTCTGTTAGGATAGGAATGCATTTATGAAACGGGAGGTCCGCCTATGGAACGGGTACAACTGAATAATGGTCTTCGAATAGTTATGGAAAAAATGCCTACTTTCCGTTCTGTCACATTCGGGATCTGGATCAAAACCGGATCACGCAATGAAAGTCTGGTGACAAATGGAATTTCGCATTTTATTGAACATATGTTGTTCAAAGGCACCAAGCGTTACGACGCCAAACGGATTGCCGAGATTTTCGATGGTATCGGCGGTAATGTAAATGCCTTTACCAGTAAGGAATATACTTGTTTTTATGCCAAAGTGCTCGATGAACATCTGGAGATTGCACTGGATATTTTATCCGATATGTTTTTCGATTCCCTACTGGACCCTGATGAACTGGCCAAAGAGAAAAACGTCATCTTGGAGGAAATCTCCATGTATGAGGATGATCCCGACGATCTGGTGCATGACCTGGTCACGATGGCTTCCTATGGCAATCATCCACTGGCCTATCCGATCCTCGGCACAGAAGAACGTCTGAAACCAATGGGGCGGGAACAGCTACGTTTGTTTATGAAAGATCGCTATACGGTCGAAAATACGGTGATCAGCATTGCCGGTAATATCGATGATAGTGTCGTTCCACTGCTGGACAAGTATTTTGGTGATTTTGATGTACATGGACCGGAGCCGATTGTAACAGCACCTGTTTTTAAAGGAGAAGTTATTTTCCGCAAGAAAAAAACGGAGCAAAATCATATCTGTATGAACTTCCCTGGTGGTAAAATAGATGATCCGAGATATTATGCCATGGTACTGCTCAATAATGCACTCGGTGGAGGTATGAGCTCCAGACTGTTCCAGGAAATCCGGGAAAAGCGTGGACTGGCCTATTCGGTATATTCTTATTATACAGCTCATGCTGATAGTGGCTTGTTTACCATCTATGCAGGTACAGCACCGAAGCAGACCAGAGATGTGTTTGAACTGACTCATGCGCTGTTACAGGATCTCAAGCAAAATGGTCTTACGGCAGAAGAACTGGAGCAGGGCAAACAGCAGCTCAAAGGCAGTCTGATTCTCAGTCTAGAGAGCACCAGCAGTATTATGAACCGTCTCGGCAAAAACGAGATTATGCTGCAAAAGCATAATACCGTAGACGAGACAATCCGCTATATCGAAGAAGTGACGATGGAAGATATTCGTTCAGTCATTGACGATATGTTCGCTGAACCGTATGCTCTGGCAATGGTTGGCGGATCGGATAAAAGCATTGCACATGTAAGGAGAGATGAACTTGTCCATTAAAGTAGAAATCAAAACCCTTCCTGGAAGCGAAGGATTGGAACTTCCACGGAGAATGTCGGAACTTGCTTCCGGTTATGATCTGTATGCATCGGTCACCGAACCGATGACACTGGAACCCGGCACACGTGCCCTGGTACCTACCGGAATCGCGCTGGCAATGCCAGCCGGATTGGAAGCACAAATTCGTCCTCGAAGCGGACTTGCCTTCAAACATGGCATTACCTGCCTGAATACACCCGGAACCATCGATGCAGATTATCGTGGAGAGATCAAGGTATTGCTGATTAATCTGGGGCAGGAACCGTTTGTGATCAATCGCGGCGAGCGAATTGCACAGATGGTATTCCAGACCGTACCTGATACCGACCTGATTCAGGTAGAAGAATTATCGGAGACTGTACGTGGAGCAGGCGGTTTCGGACATACAGGAACGAAGTAATACTTTATTGTGTTAAATTCATTTTTGCGAAACAGTTGAAAGATATAACAGGGAATGATATCATTTCTACAATTATTGCAGGATACTGAAATCATATTCCGGTGCAAGCCGGCCAGGGTCTGCGGTGGTCTGTAAAAGACCGCCGTTTGTGTATTTGATCAGGTCTTGTTGTACATAGACCCTGGAATACCAAAGGGGAGAGAGATGCTAGATGTCTAATCAATTCTTTAATGTAGCTGTCGTTGGTGCGACAGGAGCAGTAGGACAACAAATCGTAAGATTGCTTGAAGAGCGGGATTTCCCGGTGAAGACACTGAAGCTGCTGTCTTCCGCACGTTCTGCCGGTAAAAAGGTTACTTTTAAAGGCCAGGAAGTGACTGTGGAAGAAGCTACCCCTGACAGTTTTGCGGGTGTGGATATCGCCTTGTTCAGTGCGGGCGGTGATATCAGCAAGGCACTGGCTCCACATGCTGTTCGTCATGGCGCCGTATGTATCGATAATACGAATGCCTATCGTATGGACCCGGATACGCCTCTGATCGTGCCGGAAGTCAATGCCGATCGTATCGCTGATCACAAGGGAATTATCGCTAATCCGAACTGTTCTACTATTCAGATGGTGGCTGCACTGAAGCCTCTCTATGATCGTTATGGTATCGAACGCATTATTGCGTCTACCTACCAGGCGGTATCTGGAGCAGGTAACCAGGCTATTGAAGAATTGAAGCGTCAAAGCAAATCGGTACTGGATAACGAAACCGTAGAACCGAATATTCTGCCAGTTGGTTCGTTGCCGGTTAAACACCAGATTGCATTTAATGCGATCCCGCAGATTGATAAATTTCAGGATAACGGCTATACACTGGAAGAAATGAAAATGGTACGGGAAACCAAGAAGATCATGGAAGACGAATCGATCAAAGTAACAACGACGTGTGTACGCATTCCTGTCGTATATGGTCATTCCGAATCCGTCTTTGTAGAACTCAAACAAGACTTTGATCTGGACGAAGTAAAGCAGCTGCTCCAGAATGCGCCGGGTGTTACTCTTGTGGATGATCCATCCAATCAGGCGTATCCGCTGGCTACCGAAGCCGCAGGCAAAAACGATGTGTTTGTCGGTCGTCTGCGCCGCGACTTGGGAGATGCACGCGGTCTGAATATGTGGATTGTATCCGATAACCTTCTCAAAGGCGCAGCATGGAATGCTGTACAAATCGCCGAGATCATTGCAGCAAAAACAGCAGCAGTTAGCAGCTAACGGAGGCATATTGTCATTATGGCAACTTTAATGCAAAAACAAAATATACTGGTACAAAAGTTCGGCGGTACATCGCTCTCCACTCCTGAAGCGAGAGAGCATGTGCTGCGTCATATCAGACGAGAGCTTGCCAAGCAGGTCAAGCTTGTCGTTGTCGTATCCGCGATGGGACGCAGCGGCGATCCTTATGCAACAGATACGTTATTGGATAGTACAGCGTTAAACGGCAGTATTCCATCAGCCAGAGAACGTGATCTGTTGATGGGCTGTGGAGAGATTATATCTGCGGTTACCCTGAGCGGCATGCTGTCCAGCGAAGGCATACCTGCTGTAGCTCTTACAGGAGCGCAGGCCGGCTTTATTACAGATGATAATTTTGGCAATGCCCGCATTCTGGCAGTGCGTCCGGATCGGGTACTGCGCGAGTTGGAAGCCGGCAAAGTAGTTATTGTGACCGGTTTTCAGGGGCAAAGTGAATTGGGAGATATGACTACTCTCGGACGCGGAGGCAGCGATACGTCCGCTACAGCGCTTGGTGCTGCACTGCATGCCGACATGGTAGATATTTATACAGATGTAAACGGCATTTTGACCGCTGATCCGCGTATTGTGGAAGACGCCAAGCCGCTTACTTATGTGAGTTATACAGAAATCTGCAATATGGCTCATCAGGGTGCCAAGGTTATTCATCCGCGTGCTGTGGAAATTGCAATGCAGGCACAGGTACCTGTACGTGTCCGTTCCACATTTGCAGAAGGGGAAGGCACGCTGGTTACCCAACCGGAACAGTTTGTAGATTCGCCTGGTGGTGTCGTAGACCGTTTCGTAACCGGGATTACCTATGTAAATAACGTGACCCAGATTACCGTAGGACAGCAGGAAGGCATTGATCAGCTGCAGCTCAAAGTATTTCAGTCCATGGCTGAAAACCGGATTAGCGTAGACTTTATTAATGTTACCCCTTATGGTGCGGTATATACCGTGTTCGACAATGAAGCGCAGCGTGCGCAGGCTGTACTGGAAGAGATGAATCTTCGTCCTTCGATCTTGTCCGGCTGTGCCAAAGTATCTGTTGTCGGAGGCGGGATTAACGGAGTGCCAGGCATTATGGCCCGGATTGTAGCAGCACTTAGTGAACAGAATATATCTATTCTGCAATCAGCAGATTCCAATACCACCATATGGGTGCTGGTAAAAAAGGAAGATATGGTGCAGGCCGTAAGAGCGCTGCATAATCAGTTCCAGCTGCATGTCTGATGGGCGCAGGCCCTCTATCGAAGGAGGAAGTTTAGTGGTGGATTTTGGAAGATTAATGACGGCAATGATTACTCCTTTTAATGATCAGGATGAGATCGACTGGGAAGCTACAGGCCGGCTAATAGATTATTTGATCAATGAGCAAAAGTCGGAATCGCTCGTCGTATGTGGAACAACCGGTGAATCACCAACACTCAGCGACGAAGAGAAGCTGGAGATGTTTGATTTTGCTGTCAAGCATGCAGCCGGTCGCTGCAAGATCATTGCAGGAACCGGTAGTAACAATACCAAACACTCCATTCATCTGACACAGGAAGCAGCCAAGCTGGGTGTAGATGGTGTACTGCTTGTGGTACCTTATTACAACAAGCCTAGCCAGGCAGGTCTGTATGCCCATTTCAAAGCAATTGCCGAAGCGACAGAGCTGCCGGTTATTCTTTACAATGTACCGGGACGAAGCGTAGTCAGTCTGTCAGCAGCAACGACACTAAAACTGGCAGAGATCCATAATATCGTTGGAACCAAGGAATGTGCCACGATCGAGCAGGTTACACATATTACAGGACATGCTCCTGAAGGATTTCGGGTATATTCCGGGGATGATGCAACATGCTTTGCTGCGATTGCAGTGGGTGCTTATGGTGTTATCAGTGTAGCCAGCCATGTAGCTGGTGACGAGATGGCCGAGATGATTCAGGCACATCTGCAGGGAGACTATCAAAAGGCAGCTCATATCAATCAAAAACTGCTGCCTTTGTTCCAGGGATTATTTGCTTGCCCGGATCCATTGCCTAACCCGGCTGCAGTGAAATATGCGATGTTCCAAAGAGGATACGGCAATGGTAATGTACGTCTGCCTTTGCTGGCACCATCTGCTGCTGAACGTGAATTTATCGATGCGTTGCTGTAATTTAGTAGGCAAGGGGTGAGATGCCCCTTCCAATAGATTCAGCAGCAGTATTGAATACAGTAATTATGGCCGTCTGGAAACAGGCGGCTATTTTTATGCAAATAAACGGATAGAATCCGTACAGAACTTCCTTGATAAGAAAAGGAACCCTATCTTGGGAGCGCAGAAATTCCTTGCTACAAAAGGATTTTACATACGCTGTAATAACATCCAATAAACTTGACTTGTGTTTTTGTTTTTTAATCATGTATAATATTCTCAAGTGACTGGGTGCGGTATAAAGTAATAGAGTTTGCTGATAGAATTCTTTGTCAGGCAGAGCGTTCGGTAAAATCGGCAAACCATGCAAGAAAATGAAACTTTCGGATGATGGTTTCTTGCATATTCAATTGGCGGAACAGCCAGTTTATATTGTCATAGCCAACATTTTCGGTTAGTTTTGCCAAATAACGTATGTATAAGTGTATCATTTTTTGTTTATAAATATTAAAACGACGTCCAACATTCATAGGAGGTATAGATTACATTGTCCAAAAAAACAAACAACGAAAAACTGACGATCTTTGCGCTGGGCGGCGTCGGTGAAATTGGTAAAAACATGTATGTTGTCCAGTATGGAAATGATATTGTCGTAATAGACTCCGGTCTCAAATTCCCGGAAGAAGATATGTTGGGTATTGATATCGTTATACCAGACATTTCTTATCTGACAGAGAACCGTGACAAAGTTCGCGGTATCCTTTTAACACACGGTCACGAGGATCATATTGGCGGATTGCCGTATGTACTGAAACATCTGAATGTGCCTGTATACGGTACCAAATTAACTATCGGTCTGGTAGAGAACAAATTGAAGGAAGCTAACCTTCTTGGCGAAACCAAACGGATTCTGATTAATGAAGATTCGGAAGTGAAGCTGGGCAGCACCCTGACAGCTACGTTCTTCCGTACCAATCACAGTATTCCGGATTCTGTCGGTATCTGCCTGGCTACCCCGGAAGGAAACGTTGTACACACAGGTGACTTCAAATTCGACCATACTCCGGTCAATGATGAGTTTGCCAATCTGCAGCGCATGGCTGAAATCGGAAGCAAAGGCGTTCTGGCGCTTCTGTCCGACAGTACCAATGCTGACAGACCAGGATACACGCCTTCCGAGAAAAACGTAGGGATTGTAATGGAAGATATCTTCCGCAAAGCTTCACAGCGTGTGGTTGTAGCTACATTTGCATCTAACGTACACCGTATTCAGCAGGTTATCAATGCAGCAGCAGCTACAGGCCGTAAAGTTACCGTTATCGGACGCAGTATGGTTAACGTAGTAGGCATTGCCGAAGATCTGGGTTATCTGGAGATTCCGGATGGAATGCTGATTGAGCCTGAAGAAGTAAATAAAATGGCAGCGGACCGTGTTGTTATCCTGTCCACTGGCAGCCAGGGCGAGCCGATGTCAGCGCTGACACGCATGGCCCGTTCCACACATCGCAAAGTAGATATCCTGCCTGGAGATACCGTTATTATTGCGGCTACACCAGTACCGGGTAATGAAAAATATATCGGCCGTACGATCGATGAGCTGTTCCGTCTTGGTGCTAACGTATTTTACAGCGGTGCTAACCCGGGCGTTCACGTATCCGGTCACGGTTCCCAGGAAGAGCTCAAATTGATGCTTAACCTGATGAAACCAAAATTCTTCCTGCCGATTCACGGTGAATACCGTATGCAGCGCAGACATGCTCTGCTGGGCGAATCCGTCGGTGTAGATCCTAATAACATCTTTATCGTAGATATTGGTGATGTAGTAGAGATCCATGGTGGCTCTGCACGCAAAGCCGGTAAAGTTACTTCCGGTAACGTACTGATCGATGGTCTGGGTGTAGGTGATGTAGGTAATATCGTACTGCGTGACCGCAAACTGCTGTCCCAGGATGGCATCCTGGTCGTTGTAGTTACACTGAGCAAGCAGAATGGCCAGATCGTATCCGGTCCCGATATCATCTCCCGCGGATTTGTATATGTACGTGAATCCGAAGGATTACTGGATGAAGCGAACCGCATCGTAACCAGCACACTGCAGCGTCTGATGAGTGAAAATGTAAATGAGTGGGCTTCCCTGAAGACTAGCGTAAAAGACGCACTGGGCCGCTTCCTGTATGAGCAAACACGCCGTAGACCTATGATTCTGCCAATCATCATGGAAGTTTAATCACATGTTAAATAAGCATAACGAGTAAGAGGCAACCAGTCGCCCCTGCTCCTCGCATGGTATATTGGACGGTCCCATGCGAGGACAGGGGTTTTGTCATGTCCAAAATCAAAAATCAAAAGTTTTATTGCAATTTGGATGAACGAAAAATGAATGAAACCAGATCATAATGTTATGCGAATCCGGTAGTAAATATACCGGTACAAAGGAGCCCTATACCGGGTAGAGTATGATATAATAATGCATTGGAGGTGGTGACAGGTGGCTAAGACCAAAACGGCCGATAAACCTAAAACAACACAAAAATCAACCCGCAAATCGCCGCCATCCACTGCGCGCAAAACAACCAAAACTACGCAGACGACAAGGCGCAAAACAACAAGCCGTAAACGTAAACCCAAGGCTCCCGCACTGAGCCTGTTAAAATATGAAATTTACGGAATCATTCTCATTACGATATCGGTCATTGCTTTATCCCGTCAGGCAGCTGTCGGACATTTTCTATATTACATAACGTCATTTATTCTGGGGAAAATGTACTTTGTACTTCCTCTGGCGGGAGCCTATATCGGATTAATGACCATGCTGCGGCAGCGCTGGGCACAGGGATGGAACAGTCGATGGAGCGGGCTGGTTATGCTTGTATGTACATTGACGCTATGGAGTGTACTCCTTTATGTACCAGAGGATCAGCTACTCTCACTACCAGCACGGCAGGCGGCGGGAGGTTATGTTGGTGCTGTACAGATGTGGCTGTTCATGATGCTGTTTGGTGTGATTGGCACCAAATTAATCGCCGGAGTTATGCTGGTGATCAGCTTGATGCTAATCACTCAGCTGTCTGTGGTCGATTTACTGGAACGTATGCGTATGTATGGAGCCAAAGCAGGAACAGCTGTACAGTCGCAATGGAACGCTTCTCGTGAAGCTCTCGCCGAACAGCGTCGTGAACGCGAACTGGCTGCAGAAGCAGCAGAGCTGGAATCCTATGATGAATCGGAAGAAGAGTATGCTGACGAGGAAGATCATCCTCCTAAGAAAAAAGGATTATTCGCATGGGGACGCAAATCGGCTTCTGAGCCTGATCCAATCGAAGAGGAAGAAACTGTATATGGAAATGTACCTGATCATCTAAAAGAAACTATAAAAGCATATACAGCTGCCGAGCATGTTGGCAAGACAGCAGCAACTTCTTCGGTAAAAGTCACACAGCAGGTCTCTGCAGTACAGGATGAAGAGGATCTGTGGGATAATGCTCAGATGGAGTCCGACCTACAGTCTGATTCTGCAACACGTGAGAAGCCTCTGATTATCAGGGACTTTTTTGAGCAAATTCGTTCTGAACGTTCCGGAGATCAGCCGGAAGGTCATGGAGCAGAACCGCTGTCTTCATCAAGCGAATCCAATTCAGATTACAGTCTCGGTCATTCTGCATCCTCACCGGATTCGGCTGTACTGTCAGCAGATATGGGAGCAGCCAGTTTTCCGAACAGCAGGATGGCTTCAGGGACAGATTTGAGTGATCAGAGTACCGCTGAAGGACTTACGGTTGAAGCTAACGAACAAATAGAAAGTGGTGCCGTAGAAAACAAGGATTCTGAAGCACAAGAAGTAATACCTGTTCCTGCACCGCCACCACCGAAACCTTATAAACTGCCGCCTTTCCAGCTGCTTGCTATGCCCAAAAATATTGCCAGTGCCAGCGATCAGAATGATTACATGGTAATCGCCCGCAAGTTGGAGACTACACTGGAGAGCTTTGGCGTAAGAGCAAAAGTACTGGAAGTGGTCCGTGGACCTGCGGTTACACGTTATGAGATTCAGCCGGATGTAGGCGTCAAGGTAAGCCGGATTGTAGGCCTGACAGATGATATTGCACTGGCTCTGGCAGCCAAGGATATCCGTATGGAAGCGCCAATTCCGGGCAAATCCGCTATTGGTATTGAAGTGCCAAATAATGAAGTCTCTATGGTCACAATGCGTGAAGTTATGGAGACCCAGATTTTCAAAGAATCTGAAGCCAAATTGTCAATTGCATTTGGACGCGATATCGCTGGCCAGACTATTGTCGGTAATCTGGCTAAAATGCCCCATCTGCTGGTAGCTGGTGCTACAGGATCAGGGAAATCAGTATGTATTAACGGGATTATCACGAGTATTCTATACAAAGCCAAGCCGGATGAAGTGAAATTCCTGATGGTCGATCCCAAAATGGTCGAACTTAATATCTATAATGGTATTCCGCATCTGCTTGCACCGGTCGTTACCGATCCGCGCCGCGCTTCACTGGCGTTGAAGAAAATAGTAGTGGAAATGGAAAAACGGTATGATCTTTTTTCCAAATCGGGCACGCGCAATATGGAAGGTTATAACAATCTGATGAAAGATAATCCCGATGCGATTTTGCCGTATATTGTTGTTATTGTCGATGAACTTGCAGACTTGATGATGGTTGCAGCAGGTGATGTGGAGGATGCGATTGCCCGTCTGGCCCAGATGGCACGGGCAGCCGGAATTCATCTGATTATTGCTACCCAGCGTCCTTCGGTAGATGTTATTACAGGGGTAATCAAAGCCAATATTCCGTCCCGGATTGCTTTTGGAGTTTCTTCCCAGATTGACTCCCGGACGATTCTGGATATGGGTGGAGCCGAGAAATTGCTGGGCAGAGGCGATATGTTATTCATGCCTGTTGGTTCTTCCAAGCCGGTACGTGTACAAGGAGCCTTTATGTCGGATCAGGAAGTCGAGACGATTGTAGAATACTGCCGCAGTCAGGGTGAAGCCCAGTATAATGATGATATCGTTCCGGAAATTGACGATACTGCTGCTGCAATGGATGAACAGAAGGATGAACTTTATGATCAAGCGATGCAGATTGTAATCGAAGCCAAGCAGGCCTCAGTGTCGCTTCTGCAGCGCCGGATGCGTGTCGGTTATACACGTGCTGCACGTCTGATCGATTCATTGGAAGCCCATGGTGTAGTTGGTCCATATGAAGGAAGCAAACCGCGTGAAGTACTTATTTCGCCGGAACAGTATCATCAGATCAATACCGGTAGCTAATACACCAATGAAATATAGCAGAAGTAACTAAAGCTAATAAAAAGCCGCCTGTCCACCATTATTTATTGGTCAAGCCCCTATTTTATGGACAGTTAAAAAACACCCTAAGACACAAACTGACGTCGGTACTCTACCGGCGTCAGTTTGTTTAGTTTTCTCTGCGGTCGTTTGGTGTTGTAAAAGCGAATGTATT